>OCAK01000004.1_pt1 | contig 295697 bp, 254 predicted proteins | sample 1538301 | NCBI WGS metagenome assembly OCAK01 (sample SAMEA2580285, study PRJEB22360) | human gut metagenome | biome: human gut; feature: human-associated habitat; material: faeces | place: Denmark | collected 2008/2010 | reverse complement strand
TTAGCAACACTTCATTTTAGATATTTAACCTGTCTACTTGACAGGGGGCATATCACCGGCAGCCTGTTTTTATTTTTTTATTATTGTCTTGCTTTCATTATTCTGTCAAGAAGTGCATCTGCAACCTCTTCCTTACTCATCATAGGAAGCTCCTCGACTGCATCTTTAGTAATAACAGTAACCACATTGGTATCTGTTCCAAATCCGGCTCCTGCCACCTTGACATTATTAGCCACTATCATATCAAGATTCTTCTTTGTGAGCTTCACCTTGGAATTGTCAAGCATATGCTCTGTTTCCATTGAGAATCCGCACAGGAACAATCCATCTCTTTTACTGCTTCCAAGTGTGCCGATTATATCTTTAGTCCGCTCAAGAGGAATTGACATATCACCATCTTTTTTCTTAATCTTTTCATCGCTCACATCAGATGGTCTGTAATCTGCAACTGCTGCTGCCTTTATTATGATATCTGCATCTTTAGCACTCTTAATTACTGCATTATACATATCCTCTGCTGAAACAATATCCACCATCTTAACAAATGGCACCGGCTCAAGGCTTACTTTTCCTGATATAAGTGTTACATCCGCTCCACGAAGCATTGCCATCTTAGCAATTGCATATCCCATTTTTCCAGTAGAATTATTAGACAAGAATCTTACAGGGTCTAACTTCTCTCTTGTAGGTCCTGCAGTAACTGTAAGCTTAATCCCAGCCATATCCTTATCTTTAGCTATTGTCCTTAAGATGTAATTAAGAAGAACCTGCTCCGATGGCATCTTTCCTGCACCTGTATCACCACATGCAAGATAACCGCTGTCAGGCTGGATAATTTCATATCCATAATGCTCTAATTTCTTAAGATTATCCTGTACTATAGGATTAGTAAACATATTAGTGTTCATCGCAGGTGATATAAGCTTTGGACATTTGCATGCCATAATTGTTGTAGTCAGCATATCGTCTGCTATCCCATTTGCAATCTTTCCTATTACATCTGCCGAAGCAGGTGCTACAAGGAATATATCAGCCAGCTTTGCAAGGCTGACATGCTCAACATTAAACTGGAAGTTTCTGTCAAATGTATCAACTAAGCACTTGTTTCCTGTAAGTGTCTCAAATGTTATCGGATTAATAAAATTGCATGCATTCTCAGTCATTATAACATGCACATTGGCATGCTTCTTTACAAGCATACTTGCAAGATTAGCAATCTTATATGCTGCTATACTGCCTGTTACTCCAAGAACAACTGTCTTTCCCTTAAGCATATTATCTCCTCCCGCTTATGCGTTCACTATTCTAGACATTTTTATCATAAATGTATTTCAAACCTCTTATAAGAAGTGCAGGGTCTGTCTCAATTCTGTTTCTGCAAAATGGAATTATAACCTTACTAAGCCCCCCTGTTGCCACAAGCTTTGCAGCAGGCTTTCCGTTCTTTCCGAATCCACAGCAATCTATTATTCTGTCAATAATTCCATCTATACTTCCTGCATGTCCGTATATAAGGCCACTCTTCATACAGTCAACCGTGTTCTTTCCAACCGGCCCTTTAGGTGCATCAAAGCTGATTCTTGGAAGCTGCGCCGTTCTTGATGAAAGTGAATTCATTGAAACACCTGCTCCCGGAAGAATTGCACCACCTATATAATTACCATTCTCATCAACTGCGCTTATAGTAGTTGCAGTGCCTATATCAACTATAATAACAGGTGCGCCATAATCATGTGTCGCTGCAACTGCATCAACTATTAAGTCACTTCCCACCTGCTTCGGCTGGTCCATAAGAATGTTAAGCCCCGTCTTTACTCCGGGTCCTACAACCAGAGGCTCTATATCTACAACCTTTTCAACAGCAGCTTTAATAACATTAACAAGCTGTGGAACAACTGATGATATAATTGCACCATTGATATCCTCTGATTTTATATTATAGATTTCAAGAACATTCTTAAAGCTGATAGCATACTCCAGCTCTGTCTTTGAAAGATCTGTACTCAGCCTTTCCTCAAATATTACTTTATCATCATCAACGCAGCCAATAACTATATTAGTATTGCCCATATCTATAGCTAATATTGTTCCTTTAGTATTCTTTCTTGACATTAATTATACCTCGCTAATATAGTAACCCCGTCACAGATAAGCTTATCAGCCATACATTCATATATATCATTAACAGGATTATCCTTAAACTCATCAGCGGCTATTGCCACTCTTATATAGTTCTTTGTATATCCTGTATAATATGACCTGCCATCTATTTCTGTCAATTCTTCTATAAGAACTTCGAGCCTTTTTCCGATATACATCTTTCTGTATTCAAGCGACTGTGCCTTCTCTAACGCAAGCAGAACTGCACTTCTTTCTGACTTAAGAGTGTCTGCTACCTGCTCCTTCATCTTGTCAGCAACAGTTCCCTTTCTTCTTGAATATTTGAATATATGCATTTCGTAAAAATGTACTTTCTCAAGGAACTTGCGTGTCTCTAGGAAATCTTCCTCTGTCTCGCCCGGAAATCCCACGATTACATCAGTAGTTATTGCCGGATTATCAAACACTTCTCTTAACTTTACGCAGCCCTCATAATACTCTTCTGTATTATATTTTCTGTTCATTGCCTTTAATGTCTTGTCGCATCCACTCTGTAATGATAAGTGAAAATGTGGACATATCTTTTCTAATCTGGCAATCCTTTTTGCAAATTCTTCTGTAATTATTCTTGGTTCAAGCGAACCTAAACGTATTCTTTTAATTCCTTCAATCTCATGGATTGCCTCTATAAGTTCTATAAGACTTATATTCTCAAGGTCTGTTCCATAAGATGATATATGAATTCCTGTAAGAACAACCTCCTTAACACCTGTAGCTGCAAGCGTCTTAACCTCATTTACTATATCTTCAGGCTTACGGCTTCTTACCCTGCCTCTTACATATGGTATTATGCAGTAAGAACAGAACTGGTTGCATCCGTCCTGAATCTTGATATACGCTCTTGTATGTTCCCCTGTCTGGTTAATCCTAAGCGATTCATACTCCTGATACTTGTCATTAATATCAACAAGATAGCTTGTTTTATCCGAACCGCCAAAATAATCATTTAATGCTTCAACAATACTTATCTTCATATTATTGCCAAGAATGATATCAACACATTCATCCTTTTTAACTCCGTCAGGGTCTGCCTGCACATAACAGCCAGCAGCAACAACAACCGCCTCCGGATTCATCTTCTTTGCCTTATGCAGCATCTGTCTTGATTTTCTGTCAGCAATATTAGTCACTGAACATGTATTAATTATATATATATCAGCCTGAACATCTTCACTGAAAGGCACTATCTCATACCCCTCATCCCTAAGCATTATCTCCATTGATTCTGCCTCATAGGAATTAACCTTACAGCCCAGACTGTGTATAGCAACTTTTTTCAATTTAATCCTCATTTCCTGTTAATTTTTGTTACATTTCTTTATTGACATAGGTTTAACAAATAGATATTATAGTTTATAGAAAAACATTTAAGGAGGTATTCTAATGAAAACTGTAAAGATTTCATTAAATTCAATCGACAAAGTAAAATCTTTTGTCAACGATATCACTAAATTCGATGTTGACTTTGATCTTGTTTCTGGCAGATATGTAATTGATGCCAAGTCTATAATGGGTATATTCAGTCTTGATCTTTCTAAGCCAATTGACCTGAACATTCATGCAGACAATGATATTGATACAATCCTTGCCGTATTAAAGCCATACATCGTTGAGTAATGATGTGTAAGAACATATAAACCGCTTTATCTGTAACAGATAAAGCGGTTTTATTTTATTCAATTACGATTTTTTCTGTTGTCTCAATTGCTGTCTTGTAAAGCTCCTCAATAACTCCGTCAAGGTTAGTCTCATGCTGCTTGATAACATTAAGATTAGGCTTGGTTACAGGGTGCTTTGCAACGAATATTGTACAGCAGTCCTCAAATGGCTGTATCGATGTCTCATATGAGCCAATCTTTTCTGATATATCAATAATCTCCTGCTTATCAAAACCGATAACCGGTCTGAATACAGGCATTGTACACACTTCGTTAGTACAGTAAAGACTTGCCATTGTCTGGCTTGCAACCTGTCCGATACTCTCTCCTGTAACAAGTCCCTGACATCCGCTCATTTTTCCTAAATCTTCAGCAATCTTCATCATATATCTTCTCATAATGATTGTAAGCTCATCATGTGGACATTTCTCATATATAGCCATCTGGATATCTGTGAAATTAACAACATTAAGTGTAATAGGGCCTGAATACTTAGATACAATCTTTGCAAGGTCAATTACCTTCTGCTTTGCTCTTTCACTTGTATATGGAGGAGCATGGAAGTATGTTGCTTCAATCTGTACACCTCTTTTGGCAACCATATATCCTGCAACAGGGCTGTCAATACCGCCTGATAATAAAAGCATAGCCTTTCCTGCTGTTCCGATTGGCATTCCGCCAGGACCCGGAACCTCGATAGAGTAAATATTGATTACATCTCCTCTGATTTCTACCTGTAAAAGAACCTCAGGCTTATGCACGTCAACCTTCATCTCTGGGAATGCATCAAGAATTCTTCCACCAAGCTCCATATTAATCTCCATTGAGTTCATTGGATAATTTTTTCTTGTTCTTCTTGCATTAACCTTGAATGTAAGATTCTTATTCTTATATGCCTTATCAAGATAATTGATAACCTGATTAGCAAGGTCATCAAAACCGTTATCTTCAATCTGAACTACAGGACAGATTCCAACTATACCAAATACTCTTGTAAGGCTCTCAATTACCTCATCATAATCATAGTCCGAAAGTGCATTAACATAGATTCTTCCATCTGCTCTTCTTACATCAAATTCTCCCTCAACATCTTTAAGTGAGAACTTAATCTGTCTTACAAGGGCATCCTCAAAGATGAATCTGTTCTTTCCTTTAACGCCTATTTCTCCATACTTTATCAAAAATGCTTTATACATTACTCTCTCCTTATCGTCTTGTGTACTTCCTAAGCATTGGAAGCAGCTGTTTAAGTGTTTCTATTGTGTATTCAAGTTCTTCCTTTGTTGTCTCATAGCAGAAGCTGAACCGAAGTGTAGAATCAAGCAGCTCCTTATCAAGTCCGATTGCAACAAGTGTATTGCTCAGTCCCGGCTTGTTAGATGAGCATGCTGAACCTGATGATACATAGATTTCTTTATCTTCAAGTGAATGAAGAAGCACTTCTGCCCTTACTCCCTTAAAACTTGCACTTACAATCTGTGGTGCCGAATCCGTACCCTTCTTGCTGTTTACCTGCACATCAGGAAGCTTTTCAAGCTCATCTATGAAGTAATCCTTTAACTCATACAAATGTGCTATCTTGCTTTCAAAGTCATTATTATATATAAGCTTTACGGCAGTTGCAAGTCCTGCTATAGCCGGAACATTTTCAGTTCCTGAACGCATGCCCTTCTGCTGTCCTCCACCATATATAATAGGCTTGATTCTTGTCTTATCATTAATGAATAAGAATCCGCTCCCCTTAGGTCCGTGAATCTTATGTCCACTGACTGATAACAGATCAATTCCAAGCTTCTTAGGATATATCTTATATTTGCCATAAGCCTGAATCGCATCAACATGATATACAATATCAGGATTATAATCTTTAATTATATGTCCGATTTCTTCAATCGGTTCAACTGCACCAATTTCATTATTAACATACATTACTGAAACAAGTATTGTCTCATCATCAAGTGCATCCTTTAGAGCCTCTATATCAACTATTCCATCTTTATCAACTGGAAGATATGTTATTCTGAAGCCTTCTTTTTCAAGGAAATTGAATGGCTCTTTAACTGATGAATGTTCTACAGATGATACTATGCAGTGCATTCCTTTTCTTTTATTAGCCATTGCTGTTCCGATTATTGCCATGTTATTAGATTCTGTTCCACCAGAAGTAAAGAGTATCTCCTTATCCTGACACTTAAGAGTCTTTGCTATTACCTCTTTAGCTTCACGGATATATTTCTCTGCATCAACGCCCTTCATATGCTTTGATGATGGATTACCATAATCTTCTGACATAACCTTTACTGCTGTTTCTACTACCTCTGCTGCACATTTCGTTGTAGCAGAATTATCAAGATATGCTTCCATATTGCCTCTTTTCCGCTTATTCTTCCATATTATACATAAGCACTGACAACAGCATCATTCCCGCTGTCTCAGTTCTTAATATTCTCTTACCTAGTGTGATTATCTCACAGCCTGCATTTACAGCTTCGTCAAGCTCTGACCTGTCGAATCCGCCCTCAGGGCCTATGAATATACCAACAGATTCTCCATGTCCGATTTCTTCAATCACTTTTCTGGTCTTTTCCATGCCTTCTGCGCACTCATATGGCAGTAAAAGCTTATCTAGCTTTCCTGCATATTCAAGTGCCTGCTTAAATGTCATAACTTCTGTCACTTCAGGCTGGATACTTCTCTTGCTTTGCTTGGCTGCACTTAATGCAATACCATTCCAGCGTTCAACCTTAGCTTTAGCTTTCTTCGCATCTAGTTTTACAACGCTTCTTTTCATTGCTACAGGAACAACTCTGTATGCTCCGAGTTCTACAGCCTTCTGTATTATAAGTTCCATTTTGTCAGCCTTAGGCAGTCCCTGAAACAGAATTATTCTTGAAGGCAGTTCTTTCCCCTGCTCATCCTTGCTTAGTATATCTGCCCTTATATATTCATCCGACATAGAAGCAATGCTGCATTCATAATCAACATTATCTCCGCTGCTTATAAGAAGCTTGTCGCCTTCTTTGAATCTTAATACATTCTTAATGTGATTAACATCACTTCCAACTATATCTATATATGAATCATGGATATTCTCATGCTCTGCAAAAAAATGATACATACACTACTTCCTTCTTGCTGTGATATTAACCCACTCGCCATCATGGTTAATCTCAACTATCTCTAACTCAGGATTCTTCTTAAATGCCTCTGCTACCTCATTTTCCTTAGTATCTATAATACCAGAAGTAATAAAGTAAGCGCCGTGCTTCATATGCTCATGTATGCATGTTGAAAGTGGCTCTAATACGTCTGCAAGGATATTGGCACACACAATGTCGTAGCACTCATAGCCACAGGCATCTTTAACAGCCTTGTCATCAATGATATTACCCTCAATAACCTCAAGCTGCTTCTTATCTATATTGTTCTGCTCTGCATTTTCCTCTGATGCAATAATTGCATTAGGGTCAAGGTCTGTACCAAATGCATGCTTTGCACCATATTTTAATGCAACTACTGAAAGTATACCGCTTCCACAGCCGACATCTAACACCTCATCACCATCTTTAACATACTTCTGAAGCTGCTTTATAACCATTCTTGTAGTCTCATGTGAACCTGTTCCGAAAGCTGTTCCCGGGTCAATGCTAAGTACAGCATGCCCCTTCATCTCCTCTGTCTCCGGCTCCCATGTAGGCTTAATGAATAAGTCTCCTATTGTAAATGTATGCCAGTACTGCTTCCAGTTATTAATCCAGTCCTTATCCTCTGTCTCTGATTCTGTGATTGTACCCTCACCAATATCAATAAACATTCTTAAATCTTCAAGTTCTGCCTTAACCTTTTCAAGCATTGAGCCATCATCTTCTTCACTGTCAATGTAGAAATTAACCTTAGCGCTGCCATCATCAGGTGGAAGGTCAGGAATGAAATCTACAAACATTGACTTAGCCTCTTCCTTAGTAAGCTGTACATTATCCTCAATTTCGATACCTTCAATTCCTATATCATTAAGCGCGCTGCTTATCATATCAACTGCATCTGTAGTTGTCTGGATTGAATATTTATTCCACTTCATATTATTGTCCTTTCGTTAACACAAACATTTTACATCTGTAAAAATGCTTCATATCCCTTTAATGTCTCATATAGGTCAGCCTTGCTTATTACCTCGTATGGTGCATGCATATTCTGTACAGCAATTCCACTGTCGATTACGTTCATATCAAGATTAGCCAAGATATATGCGATTGTTCCGCCACCGCCTGCATCTACCTTTCCAAGCTCTGCCATCTGGAAGTACACAGCTGCATCATCCATAACTTTTCTTAACTTTCCAATGAACTCAGCAGAAGCATCATTAGAACCGCTCTTACCTCTTGAACCTGTGTACTTGTTAAATACCATACCTTTTCCAAAGAATGCTGAATTCTTCTTTTCAAACACTGATGCATAATTAGGGTCATATGCTGCACTTACATCTGATGATAACATATAAGAATTAGCAAGTGCTCTTCTTAATTTAAGCTCTGAATAATCACCGCATCTGTCCATAACCTCTGCGACCATATTTTCAAAGAATCTTGAATGCATACCTGTTGCGCCGACGCTTCCTATCTCCTCTTTATCTACAAGAATACATACGCCAGTTCTTGTAACATGTGGTGTATTAAGAAGTGCAATAAGCGACGGATAAGCACACACCCTGTCATCATGGCCATATCCCATAATCATGCTTCTGTCCAGGCCATAATCTCTTGCAGGTCCTGCCGGAACAGCCTCAAGCTCTGCTGATAAGAAATCTTCCTCTTCAATCCCATATTTTTCTTTAAGAATTGCAAGAATATTCTTCTTAACTGCTTCCTTTTCTTCCTTATCCTCATCTGTATTATCACTGTCTGATGCTGCCGGCATGCTTCCTATAAGGATATCAAGGTCCTCGCCCTCAACCACCGAGCTTCCTTTCTTTTCCATCTGTTTAGCAGCCAGGTGTATAAGAAGGTCTGATACTCCGACAACCGCATCGTCAGCGTCTTCTCCGATTACAACTTCAACACATTCGCCATTCTTTAATGCAACAACACCATGAAGTGCAAGAGGAATTGCTACCCACTGGTATTTCTTGATTCCTCCATAATAATGTGTATCAAGAAGAACCAAGTCTGAATCTTCATACATAGGATTCTGCTTGATATCAAGTCTTGGTGAATCAATATGTGCCCCAAGTATATTCATACCGGTGCTTATCGGTTCACTTCCAATATTAAAAAGCACTATTGCCTTCTTCATATTAACGGCATATACTTTATCACCTGCTTTAAGTGTCTCATTGGCTGCTATTATCTCCTGTAAATCTCTGTATCCGGCTTTCTTTGCCAGTTCTACAGCCTTTTTTACACATTCTCTTTCTGTCTTACACTCAGATATAAAAGTCTTATATTCATCTGCAAATGTGAATACATTGTTCTTATCTTCGTCTGAATATTTCTTCCATGCATTCTTTCTTTCCATAATGTCAACTTCCTTTCTATATTCCTAATGTTATCTGACCATCAGAATCTTCCTGATTATCTGCATCAAAGTTTTCGCTTGCAAGCTCTAACTCTGCCTCTTCCTTATATTGTTCAACCATATCTTCACTGATTGTTGGAAGCTCGTCTATCGACTGTACTCCAAATGACCTTAAGAAATCCTCTGTTGTTCCAAAAAGCATTGGTCTTCCCGGCGCATCAAGTCTTCCAACTTCCTTCACAAGACCAAGTTCAACAAGCTTGCTTACTGCTCTGTCTGAATTAACACCTCTGATATTCTCTATCTCAATCTTAGTTACAGGCTGCTTATATGCTATTATCGACAATGTCTCTAATGCCGCGTCTGTCAGTGTATATCTTCTTGGCTGGCTGCACACTCTTATTAGTGCATCATAATATTCCTGCTTGGTACACAGCTGGAAGCTGTTCTCAAGCTCAATGATTCTTATTCCCCTGTTATCTGATTCATATTTATCCATAAGATTGTGTACTATCTTAACAGTTGTATCCACATCCTGTTCTATGGCATCTGCAAGCTTACCTGCTTCCACAGAATCACCCATAGTAAAAAGCACAGCCTCAATTATGCCTTCCATCTGTTCTAAACTCATCATTCTACTCCTCTGTTATATCTTCAATAAGCTCAGGATCCCTGACCACCCTTATGAATATATCATCCTCCGGGCATTCCTGCTTAACCTCAACAAATCCAGTCTTAATAAGCTCTAACACAACTAAAAATGTTACTATAACAGCAACCTTTGACGGATTATTCCATAAAAGCTCCCTGAAACTAAAATCTTCATGCTCCATCATAAATGCTTTAATATCCACAAGCTTTTCACTCATGGTAACTTCTTCTTTCTCAATCTTTCCAAACTTGCTTCGTACAGGATCTATCTTATCTTCCTTACGTTTACAAACATCAGCAAATATTCTGTTAAGACGCATAAGTGTTGTATCACCAATAACCTCTGTAAGATCAACCGGCGGTGTATATGCTGCAACCGCCTCCGGAATATTCTGCTTCTTATAATAAGTTCTCTCTGCATCTGTATGCTTGTCCTTTAATTCCTGTGCCATAGCCTTATACAGCTTGTACTCTAACAGCTTTTCAACAAGCTCTGCTCTTGGATCTTCCTCATTGCCTTCCTCATCCACTTCCTTAGGAAGTAACATTCTTGACTTAATATCAAGAAGAGTTGCCGCCATTACAAGGAACTCACTTACCACATTAAGATCTTCCTTCTTTAGCTGCTCAACATATTCCATATACTGTTCTGTAATCATTGCAATCGGAATATCATATATATTAACTTTATTCTTATCTATCAAATGTAAAAGAAGATCTAAAGGTCCTTCAAACACCTGAAGCTTAACACTTATTCCCATATCTGCCTCGCTATATTTACTGTGCATAATTACACGTATCACATTTTACATAAAATAACTGCTGTTTGCAAGTAATTGCTAAATTCTATAAAATAACATATAATATCTTGAAAACATTCAATTAAGGATTAAGGTATAAGAATGCTCAATTTAATATTATTAATCAAAAGAATTGTCACTAAAATATCTGAAGACCGCATCGGCGACTACGCATCCTCAGCATGTTACTATCTCATGCTGAGTTTTTTCCCGTTTTTTATTGGTCTTTTAAGTCTTATAAAGTTCCTGCCAGTTTCCAAGGCAGACATTTTAAAAATCATATACGGCGTTCTTCCAACTCAGCTGCAGCCTATTGTCCGGGCAATGCTCACTGATATATATGACAATTCAACAACTGCATTAACCCTCATTACTGCAATTGCTATCATATGGGCTGCCGGTAAAGGTTTCATGGCTATTGTCCGTGGATTAAAACAGATATACAGAAAAGATAACCAGAAGAACTGGCTTTTCCAGAGAATAAGAGCAAGTATCTATGCCCTTATATTTATGATTCTTATTATTGCCAGCCTTATACTTATGGTATTTGGTAACAATATTATGAGCTTCACTATGAAATATATACCACAGCTTACTAATGTAGTCGTGATATTCAGAGGAATATTTAACAGTAAACATTTTCTCTTTCCAAGTATATTCACACTCTTCTTTACTATAGCATTCTCACTTGTATCAAGAAGAGGAAAAAAGTTCTATAAAGAGATTCCAGGAGCTTCCTTTTCTGCTTTAGGATGGTATCTTTTTACAGCACTGTATTCTCTTTATGTTGGCCACTCACCGAACTTTTCATACATGTACGGAAGTCTTGCTACTATTATCATAGCACTTATATGGATGTATGCCTGTATGATTATAATATTCATCGGTGCAGAGATTAACTACTTCATCAATGATGAAAAAATATTCAGGCATTATCTTGGGAAGAAATCAGAGTAAGCGTAGTACCTCTGTAGAAGAATTCCAGAATCTGCGCGTAAGTCATGGATTCTGCCATTTTATTGGCAGCATTCTGACTCATGCCGATTCCATGTCCGTAGCCACCTCCTGTTATCTTAAAGCCTGTAAGCTTCTTTCCCTCCGTCACCTTCTCAAACACACAGAATGTACTTGGCAGATTAGCATATCTTGTCGTTCCTGACTTAGTGTTCATATCCACATTTGCATTGCCAAATGCTGCCCTAATCGCTGATTCACTGTCTATCACTGTCTCGCCTTTATCACCTGTAACCTTAACTTTTACTGCCGCTCCTCCATTAACACGCTCAAGTACTTCAATATCTTTTATGTTTCCTACATTCTCCCCTGTAGAACGTGCAAATCCTTCACTTATCTCTTTAACAGATTCCTCCATGCTCCATCTGTACAAGGTGCAGTCGTAATCATAATCAGCCTCATTTTCACCTTTTATAAATGTATTGAACTCCGATTCTACTGTCAGTGTAAGTCCTCTGTCCACTCCACCCACACACTCCGCAACAAAATACGGATAATTTTCTGTTGTATTGCCCCAAAGTGTAACGTCTGTTGTGCTTCCACATGAGGTTGAATAGTAATATGTCTTAACAACTTCTCCGTTATATGATAACACCTGTCCCGCTGTCTCATCTACTGCAGTATCTGTTGATTCTGCCCGCGGTGAGTTATTATATACCTGAAACTGTATTGAGTCATCAATATGCGCTCCATAAGCACTATAATAGTTATTAGAAAGTTCCGTATAAGCATAGCTTCTTGCACATACAGCCTGACATTTCAGTGCTTCAAGACTAAACCCTGACGGCATCTCGCTAGGAACAACTTTTTTAAGATAATCTTCTATCCCCACTTCATTTACAACAACAATTCCCTCATCATACAGTGAAACTTCAATAGTTCCGCCATATGAAGGTGTTCCTATGCCTCTGTTTACTGACTGGAACTGTATCTCACCTGATTTAGGAATTAGTTTTATTCTGCCCTCATTAAAGTCTTCTGTATCCGGATTAAACACAACCGTCTCCCCGGGTGCCGTCTCATAAGATTCTTCACCAGTCTCAACTATCATACCTGAATCAGCACAAAAAACTGCTTCATTAAAAAATATATCTCTGAATCCGCTTGTCTTGATAATTACTCTTATATTGTCAGCCTGCAAAGGTTTATTCTTAATAGCACCACAGACTTCTCCATCCGCCACAATAAAATCCTGTAATGCATAACCGACAATTATACTGCTGTAATTACTTATCAATGAGTTTTCTTTTTCATACATAATAAAGTCCTCATCCAGCTTAACAGAACCATAACCTTCAATTTCAACGCTGTCTTGTGAAACTGACAGCACCTTTCCACTTACAACATCCGTCTTGGTATTAACTCCAACAATCTTTCCATCCTCAACGGTAATATCACATAAACACCCGGTTACATCTTCTGCTATCTTTCCACTATTGAATTTCTTTATATTACCATACATATTGGCAGTTATCGTGTTGTCTTCTATATTAGTTACATATACATTTTTATAAATATTGATTTCTGACGATGTGTCCTGATATCTTGATTTAATCATATGTGACATATATATACATGCTGATGACATAAAAATCACCAGTGCAGAATAGGCTAAGAATATTATTTTTGTTTTCTGTTTCATATACTATTCTCCATACTAAATTAAGTGTCCTTGTTCAGACAAGCTCTTGATAGTATATGCTGAGAATTGAAGTTTTAGAACTAGGTATGCTCATCACTTTTCGCGCAAAAAGCTTATATGCCAGAACTAAGTTCTGGCATTGTCGCGTTGCTCCTCGAATATAAAATCATAAAAAGCGACACATGCAAGCATGGCCGCTTTTATAATTTTATATTCTCATCGCTTTTCGCGCAAAAAACAGGCTGTCACTTATGTGACAGCCTGTTAATAATATCCCAAAACGCCGCTCCCCACGCTTTCGACTCCTAGCGAAGCTAGGTGGGCAACCGCATCCAGACCGCTGCCTTCCACTGACTAAGGAGGCTTGACATTGGAATGGAGATATAGGAATCCCGTCGATGAAATGTAGGATCAAAATAATGTGGTTTTGCGAACGTCCCAGGAAATATTCAATTGATACGTGATCTGTACCGATGTATTGATTATACATCTTCTTTACTGATTACACAATATTATATGTCAAAAAAATTCAAATATACCTGCGAATGAATTCAATTCAGACGCAGGTATATAATCATAATTCAAACTCTGTAATGATTGAAAATTAAAGCTGTGGACCAGCAGCAACTAAAGCCTTACCAGCTTCGTTACCTGTGTACTTAACAAAGTTCTTATTGAATCTTGCAGCAAGATCCTTAGCCTTAGTCTCCCACTCAGAAGCATCAGCATATGTATCTCTTGGATCAAGGATTGCTGGATCTACTCCTGGAAGCTCTGTAGGAACTTCAAAGTTGAACATAGGAATCTTCTTTGTTGGAGCTGTATTAATAGCACCTGAAAGGATAGCATCAATGATACCACGAGTATCCTTAATAGAGATTCTCTTACCTGTTCCATTCCATCCTGTGTTAACTAAGTAAGCCTTAGCTCCACTCTTTTCCATCTTCTTAACAAGCTCTGCTGCATACTTTGTAGGATGAAGCTCAAGGAATGCCTGTCCGAAGCAAGCTGAGAATGTAGGTGTAGGCTCTGTGATTCCTCTCTCTGTACCAGCAAGCTTAGCAGTAAATCCTGAAAGGAAGTAGTACTGTGTCTGCTCTGGAGTAAGAATAGATACTGGAGGAAGTACACCAAATGCATCAGCTGAAAGGAAGATAACATTCTTAGCAGCTGGAGCTGAAGATATAGGTCTTACAATATTCTTAATATGGTCAATTGGATAAGATACACGAGTATTCTCTGTTACGCTCTTATCAGCAAAGTCAATCTTACCATTCTCATCAAGAGTAACGTTCTCAAGAAGAGCATTTCTCTTAATAGCATTGTAGATATCTGGCTCTGAATCCTTATCAAGGTTGATAACCTTAGCGTAGCATCCACCTTCAAAGTTGAATACACCATTGTCATCCCAGCCGTGTTCATCATCACCGATAAGAAGTCTCTTAGGATCTGTAGAAAGAGTTGTCTTACCAGTTCCTGAAAGACCAAAGAAGATAGCTGTGTTCTCACCATTCATATCTGTGTTAGCTGAGCAGTGCATTGAAGCCATTCCCTTAAGTGGAAGGTAGTAGTTCATCATAGAGAACATACCCTTCTTCATCTCTCCACCATACCATGTATTAATGATTACCTGCTCATGGCTTGTAATGTTGAATGCAACACATGTCTCTGAGTTAAGGCCTAATTCAGCATAGTTCTCAACCTTAGCCTTAGAAGCATTATATACAACGAAATCTGGCTCGAAGTTCTCAAGTTCTTCTGCTGTTGGCTTAATGAACATATTAGTTACAAAATGTGCCTGCCAAGCAACTTCAACGATGAAACGAACTGCCATTCTTGTGTCCTTGTTAGCTCCACAAAATGCATCAACTACGAAAAGTTTCTTATTAGAAAGCTCTGCCTTAGCGATGTCCTTAACCTTAGCCCATACATCTTCTGACATTGGGTGGTTATCGTTCTTATACTCATCTGATGTCCACCATACAGTGTCCTTAGAGTTCTCATCAACAACAATGTACTTGTCTTTAGGAGAACGACCTGTATAGATACCTGTCATAACATCGACAGCTCCAAGTTCGCTTTCCTTACCAACTTCATAACCTTCGTTAGTAGACTTAGTCTCTTCCTCGAATAATAATTCATAAGAAGGATTGTAGACGATCTCTGTAGCACCTGTGATGCCATACTTGCTTAAATCGATTTTTGCCATCTTACATAAACCTCTTTTCTTATAATTTCTTGTAAATTATTACAAAATTCTTTTTAATTCTATACCATGCCCTAATTAAAATCAATAAAAAATTGTTAAATTTTTCTCGAAATCGTGTATATATTAATTTTATTAATCAGTTATTCTTTAGGAACCGTCTTTTCGTACTTGATATCTTCAATTGTTTCACTTGAAAGCCTGATAGCCTCAAGTACCACATTTTCTGCAACTCCCATGTTCTTTGCTACTTCTTCCACCGTAGGTTTTCTTCCTAATTCTTCTTTAAGTCTTGTTCCCCAGTCATTTACAAGATTGACTTTATTGAGAATTTTTCCCGAAACCATATTAACATCCGTCTGTTCATCTATAAGCATATTAAGACTGCCTTCAATAAGCTCCTTAACTGCTTCGTCAATTCCTTTAAGCACATTAAGAAGGTCTTCCTGTCCACCTTCTTTAATCTTATCCTTCCACTCATAATTATTAAGCCATTCCTGCTGTCCTATATATGCTGTCATAGCCAGATTGGCCTCCTGTACAAGGTCACATGCAAGAACTCCCTTTCCTCTGAATGGTTCTATCCATGACACAATCTTTTCAAGATAACTTTCTGTAAGCAGTTTTAGTGATTCTTTATCATTATCCTCAACTATGTTCATAAGAAGATATGATCTTGTAACATCTGTCATAGGCTGTATTCCTGATATATCCTGAAGATATATTTTCAGATACTTCTCATCCTCTTCATAATCAAGATGACTTACAATATCATCCGCAACCTTCTTATCTTCCTGTTCTTCCTTAGAAATATGTTGTCCTGACTCATCAATATTATCATCTGAGGCACTTTCCATCAGCTTCAGGAATTCATTATCTACGCTGTCTTCGCCCTGTATCTTAATTCCATTAGCCATCAGATATCCGGAAATCATCTGGAATTTGGCATCATCTAATGCCATATCTTTAAAAAAGCTGTGTACATCCTCTCTTGTAACAATATTGCCATTAACCTTAGCGTATTCTTTAATGCTTCCGACAGCCTCCATAAATGCTGCCTGGGAATCTTTATTTTCAGCCATATTATCTAACCTCTTTCAACTTAATTCGTTCTGTATAATATAACACATAAGTACGCATTTGGTAAATGTATTATTTCAGTATACACATTTGACAAAAGCAGACCCACAGCTTATAGTTTATATAGAATATAAGAAAAGAGGAGATTTCATAATGAGAATCGCATTAATTAATGAAAACAGCCAGGCTGCAAAGAACGAGATGATTTATGCATCACTTAAGAAGGTTGCAGAAAGCAAGGGACATACAGTTGATAATTATGGTATGTACTCAGCTGATGATAAAGCACAGCTTACATACGTACAGAACGGTATCCTTGCTGCTATTCTTTTAAACAGCGGTGCTGCTGACTTTGTGGTAACAGGCTGCGGTACTGGTGAAGGTGCTATGTTAGCACTTAACTCTTTCCCTGGAGTTCTCTGTGGACATGTTGTTGATCCTTCAGACGCTTATATGTTCATGCAGATTAACGATGGTAACGCTATCGCTCTTCCATTTGCAAAGGGCTTCGGATGGGGTGCAGAACTTAACCTCACATACATCTTTGAAAAGCTTTTCGAGGGTGAACCAGGTGGCGGATATCCTAAAGAAAGAGTTGTTCCTGAACAGAGAAACAAGAAGATTCTTGATGGCGTAAGAGCTGTTACTCTTAAGCAGGATCTCGTAGAAGTTCTTAAGGAGCTTGATCAGGATCTCGTTAAGGGTGCTGTTGCAGGTGAAAAATTTGAAGAGCTTTTCTTTGCTAACTGCAAGGATGAGAAGATTGCTGAATATGTTAAGACTCTCAGATAATTAATTCTGCATTGTACTTAAAAAGGTGTCTCCGTTAATCCGGAGACACCTTTTTCTTTTACTTATTATGCTGCTTTCTGTATAAAACCAGCTTTGGTTATTGCATATCTTACTGTCTTTCCAAGAAGTGTTGCAATAACTATCTTAACAATATCAAATCCGATAAATGGATATACACATACTGTAAGTGCATATGTGACTGAACATTTCATAAGGTATACAAACCATACCGTACCAAATGCATATGCAACAGCAGTTCCAACTACCCAGCCTAACATTGTAAGAAAAATATTTCTGTGTGAAAGCTCAATCACAGCTCCTCCAATAAGTGCCATGAATATGAAACCTATAAGATATCCTCCTGTTGGTCCAAGAAGTTTTCCTAATCCACCAGCAAATCCTGAAAATACAGGAAGTCCTACAGCACCAAGCAGCAGATATATTCCATAACTTCCTGTTCCTGCCCATATGCCCAGTACAAATACTGTGAAATAAATCACAAGATTAGTAAGAGATATTGGAATCTGACCAATTGGAACTGAAAGTGGTCCTAGAATACATGTAACTGCTGCCATCATAGCCATGAATGTCAGCTGATAAATAGTAACTTTTTTGCTTTTCATAATTAAAGTCCTCTTTTCAAATGTAGTAATACAACATTTGTTATTGTACACACTTAAAAAGTTATTGTCAACCTATTATTATTTTAAGTTAACATTTAGTTAACATTACATTTTACAATGCTATTGTAATATATACTGTATCATTCCCGGTCCCAGTTCTGGTGTCGGTCTTGCGATAAATCCATGCTTTTCATAGAATATCTCTCTTCCCTTGGCACACATCAGACAAAGCATCATTCTTGTGCCTTCCTGAGTAATTCCTTTGACATAATCTATTATATGTTCTATAAGCATGCTTCCTATATGCTTACTCTGATATTCCGGTATTATTATTAAATCCTGGATATAGCTTATTACAGCCATATCTCCAACCACTCTGCCCATTCCTATAGGCTTGTCATCATCATATACTGTGAATACTTTCACGCTGTTATCCAATGCTCTCTGAGCCTGATTTTCATCCAACTTAATCCAGCCAACCTGTTTTCTTAATGAAAGATATATATTAACATCTCTCACATCTTCTACTATTCTTATCATAATCTCTATTTCCTACAAATTTTTTAACGAATCGAATTATACTCGCTTTATTTATTAATGTCCAGTGTGCTATAATAGTAAAAAATAGGAGGTATATATTTTTATGATTACGGTAGCTAAAGACAATTCTGGCGATTTTGATTCAATACAGAAAGCAGTTGATTCTGTTTCTGATAATAACAGAGAAACCATATTTATCAAAAAAGGAATATATAAAGAACGCATTGAAATCCGAAAAAATAATATTACCTTAATTGGTGAAGATACAGACGAAACTATTATTACAGAGGGTTTCTATGCAAGAATGATTATGCCTGACGGCTCTAAGCGTGGAACTTTCCGTTCCTATACATTTCTTGTATATGCCGATAATTTCTCTGCAAGCAATATAACATTCGAAAACAGTGCCGGATTTGGTAATAATGTCGGTCAGGCAATTGCCGTATACGCTGAAGGTGACAACATCACATTTAAGCACTGTAAAATTCTCGGTCATCAGGACACTTTATTTACCGGTCCGCTGCCTCTTAAAGAAAAACAGCCTGGTGGTTTTACAGGTCCAACAATAGACGGTGAAAGGAAGCTCGTTCACCAGTTATATGAGGACTGCTTTATATGTGGTGAAATTGATTTTATTTTCGGAAGTGCCACAGCCTACTTTAAAAACTGCACACTTTTTGCATTAAACCGGAATGAACCCATCAACTCTTATTATACTGCACCTTCAACATATGAAGGTCAGGCTTTCGGATATGTATTTGATAATTGTACATTTACAGGAAACTGTCCGCCTAAAAGCGTTGCTTTAAGCAGACCTTGGAGAATTCATGCCAAGGTTGTTCTTCTTAACTGTGAATATTCCGACCAGATTATTGATGAGGGCTTCACTGACTGGAATAAGCCTGAATCTCATGAAACTGTATATTATGCTGAATATAATGGACATGGCGATGGATATAAGCCTGAAAAAAGAGCAGCCTATGTTCATCAGTTAGATGAAGCACAAGCTGCCCGTTATACTCTTGAAAATGTTATGAAATCATGATTTGCAGTCAAGTGTGAACCAGAACTCTACACCGTCAGAAACATTTCTGACGCCATACTCCTGCCCCATTGACTCCATAATAGCCTTAACAATTGATAATCCTATACCATTACCGCCATATTCTCTTGTTCTTGCTTTATCGGTTTTATAGAACTTCTCCCAGATGCGTTCAAGGTCCTCTTCAGCAATATTCCTGCCACTGTTATATACTGTGACAGTGAGTGTTGCTCCGTCTTCTGACTTTGATGTTCTGACCTCTATTGCTTGCTTTCCGTCACAATGGTTAAGTGCGTTGGATATATAGTTGGTAAGAACCTCTTCTGTCTTATATTCATCTGCCCATACGAAATTCTGTTCATTACGGTTATTAAATACTATGCTCATATTCTTCTGTCCTGCCCTTATTGCATTAGCATCAACAACAGAAGCTATCAGCTCATTAATGTTAAAACGCTCCATATCCGGTTCATCATTACCAAACTCTATCTGATTAAGCGTAAGCAGTCTCTTAACCATTGTATTCATCTTGTTTGCCTCGTCCATAATAACATCACAGTAAAATCCCATACTTTCAGGATCATCTGTTATGCCTTCCTTAAGACCTTCAGCATATCCCTGTATCAGGGCAATTGGAGTCTTTAATTCATGAGAAACATTTGAAAGGAAATCTGTTCTCATAATCTCAAGTTTTTCTTTCTTATCGATATCCTTCTTTAGTTCCAGATTAGCTTTCTTAAGCTCAGCAATATTATGTTCAAGTTTCTCAGACATATTGTTCATACTCTTACCAAGCAGTCCAATCTCGCCTTTATCACTGCCTTCATACCTTGCATCAAAATCCATTTCTGACATTCTCTCTGCAATATCAGAAAGCTGCTTTATCGGTCTTGTTATATATGTTGATACCACAAATGCTGAAATTATTCCAACTATAAGAATTGCTCCACCAACATATTTTATAAGTGTTGTAGATATATTCACATTATCCTTAATTCCCTGAATTGGAGTTCTTAATATAATTGAATAGCCATTATCAAGCGTGCCCCATATTTCAAGATAATAATCGCCCAGTCTCTCATCGTACACCTTCTGAAGTGTGTATTTATCGTTAGAGCTTATTATTGTTCTGTTCTCAACAAGCGATGTACCCGACATATCAATAATATCATCAAATCTCTTCTTATGATCCTTCTTATCATCTGCATCTGCCGGATTATCCGTAACCGAATCATCAGCTGGATTTTTCGGCTCTGGTGCTTTTTCAGAAGTTCCGCTGTTCTTGAATATATCTCCATTAAATATACTCATGCGGAGTCTCTCAATCATTGAATCATCACCTTGTGTACTTACATATATTGTGCACCAGCTGCTGTCAACTACAAGGACAGATATTCCCTTGGCTGTAGATATATTCTCCATATCAGCACACATCGTATCCTTATCTATCTGGGAATCTGTATACTTCTGCATAATATCATTGACATTTTCATATGAACTCACCATGCTCTTCTGCTTACGGTTCATATACACCTTTTCAGAAAAAAAGCTGTTAAAACCGATAAGCATTGCAACAAGACATGTAACAGTCACAACCAAAAGAAGTGTAATCTTAAATTTAATAGAATGTATCTTCATCACACACTGCCTTCCTTAAAATTATAACAATCAGTCAACAATGAACTTATAACCCATACCCCAGATTGTCTTGATGTAATCACCCTTCTCACCCATTTTCTTTCTTAATTTCTTAACATGGGTATCTATAGTTCTTGCATCCCCATAATAATCATAATTCCATACATTATTAAGAATCTTCTCTCTTGACAATGCAATTCCCTTATTCTCAATAAAATAAGTAAGTAGTTCAAACTCCTTATAGCTTAACTCTATCTCTTCACCATCAATCTTAACGATATGTGCCGCTTTATCAATAGTAATTCCACCTATCTCAATTATTTCGTTGCTGTCAACACCATATGCACGTCTTATAATTGCATCAACTCTGGCTGTAAGTATCTTAGGAGAAAATGGCTTGGCAATATATTCATCAGCTCCACATTCAAAGCCTTGTAGTTCATCCATCTCCTCACCCTTGGCTGTAAGCATAATAATAGGAACTTTAGAATCCTTTCTTATCTGCCTGCACACTTCCCAGCCATCCATTCTTGGCATCATAACATCAAGAATTATAAGAGCAATATCTTTATTCTCCATAAATGTATCAACAGCCTCAACACCATCAGCTGCCTCAATAACAACATAACCTTTTCTTGTCAGGAAATCACTTACAAGCTTTCTCATTCTGCTTTCATCATCTACTACCAAAATCTTCATCTTATCCATATGTAATCCTCACTTTCACGGTGAATTAATTGTCTATATATTATCTGATAAATATGTTTAAAATGTGTACTCTGTTGATAAATATATTATTCAAGCCCGAACATTTCCCGACATATCTTTTTACCACATTCTGTCTTAAAAATGCTGTTATATGCCTTTAATGCTGCTTCCTTTGTAAGATTATCATCGCATATGTTAACCAAAAAATCTGCCTCAACAAGTATCTGATAATCGATGCCGTCAATATTGTTGTAAGTATGATGATGACCTATCAGATACTGCACTCTTTCTGACACTTCTCTGTCAAAGCCAAGCCTTTCAAGAAGTTCTGCTGCAATAGCTGGTCCTTCTTTTTCCTGCAGCCTGCCACCACACTCACCATATTTTTCTTCACATGTATGAATTCCGATATCATGTGTAAGTGCCGCTGTTTCAATTACAAAAAGACTTTTTTCATCAACATTTTCCATCTGTGCAATCAGCTTTGCATAGCTGTGAACCTTGCAAAAATGCTGTATTCTCTTAGCGTCTCCTTTATATAATTCAATCATTGCCATATGAAGTCTGTTAATCATAGTTTCTCCTTTTAATAGCCAAGTGTGTCATTTACAAGTATTACATGTATTCTTCCGACATGGCGTGAATATCTTGTAATCAGGAACTGACAGCATAATGTGTCTGGTGATTTGCAGTCAAAGCATTTTCCGGTTGTCTTGCAGGGTGTCTTGACATCAAAATTCTGTGCATTAGTTGGTGCAGCTATATTTCTTGCTCGCTTCATTGCCGAATCGAGGTCTGAACAGACTTTATTCATTCCAACTATGAAGATTACCTTCTTTGGTCCCTGCGCTATGCATGAAACACGGTTGGAATTGCCATCAATATTTACAAGTATTCCATCACTTGTCATCGCATTTACACTTGATAAGAACACATCAGCGTCATATGAAGCCAGAAGTCCCTCTCTTGGAGTCATCTTTGAACGGTCTATATAATTGTAATTGCCCTCTTTCAAAACCTCTACAAGTCCAATCTCCTGTGCGCTGTGGCAGCCGCCCATAGCAATTGTGCTTTCCTCGTCAATTAACTCCAAAGCCTGCTTTAAAGCTGCTTCTTTATCCTCTGCATAATATCCTGACATATTTCGTGACTGTAAGCCATTAATTACAGTCTGTGCCAGTACTTTGTTTCTTTTCTTTACATTTTCGTCCATGCTTGTATCCTCCAGTCTATTGTAAATATTTAGTATGCTTATTATAGCACAATTACTGTTTATATTTTCTTATACTTATTTCCGTGATTGCTTTCAAATTTTTTACTTTCTTATCTCCATTACAAATTTATCCAGCTTTTCCTCATTATCCTTTGCCTTATCACTGTTTCTGTCTGCCAATGCAACCTGATTTTTTAGATTCTTAAGACTCTTTGACAACTGCAGAAGGCATCTGTCATTGTCACCACCACCACTGAATGTAAACACAGCGTCAATTTTATCTGCCACGCCGTAACTTTTTATAAATGTGTTGACCGGAGACGCAGGCATTCCTGCCCATACCGGCATACCTAATATAATTTCATCATAATAATTTATGTTATCAGGAACACCTTTTATCTTAGGTCTCCTTCCAAATGTTGACTGCATTCCTCCAACAAGCATCTGCCTTACTGTATTCTTAGGTAATGGCTTAACTAAATCTATCTCAAAGATTTTTGCTCCTAACTTTCTTGCAATAACCTTTGCAGCTTCCTTTGTATTTCCTGATAATGAATAATAAACAACAGCTCTGTTCATAACTGACTCCTCCTGACTTGTGTGATTGTACTTATTTTACGCTATTGAGTATTGTGTGGCAAGTTAACTTGGTGTTTTGGACTTCAGCATACCTTCTCTCCGCTTCAACGTCCAATCTGCCGTGCTTGCCCCATCAATCGACTTCCCGTGGTCCATAGGAAAAAGGGAGCGAAGAAGCTCACGCTTCCTCACTCCCTTTTTCCTATGGACCAGAGGGGAGTCGAACCCCTGTCCGAAAACCCATTCCCTGTTCTTCTACTATCATAGTTGATTGTTTAACATTCCCTCCGGTACACGGGAATCAACACCCTTGCACCTTTAGTAGCTTCATGATACGACCAGCATCTCAAAGCTTTGATACTGTCGTTTCCTACATGTTCGAAGCCTGGGTCTTAAAGTGTAGGTGCTTTAAGTCAGACTGCTGCAATTAGGCAGCGTATGCTAAATTATCGTTAGCGTTTATATTTAAGTTTGGATTTTGACGCTTTCCTGCGGATAGCTTCACCAGCTTCAAGATCCCCGTCGAAACCTTTACTAGCCCGTGTGTAAGCAGTTTTATCTGCTTATTTATATTAACATTGGCATAATGCCAAGTCAATGAACTTGTTATTCAAAACTGATAAAATATTTCTAAAATCTGAGATTCTTGTTCTTGAATTCCTTCTGTGCATCTCTTATCTGGTCTTTCTTTGCAATAGAATCTCTCTTGTCAAAGTTCTTCTTACCTTTTCCAAGACCAATTTCCATCTTCACCTTTCCCTCTTTCAGATATACCTGAAGCGGAACAAGTGTGTATCCTTTAATTGTAAGTTCACCTGTAAGCTTATTAATCTGATTCTTGTGAAGAAGCAGCTTCTTAGGTCTTAAAGGGTCTTTATTGAATATGTTTCCCTTCTCATATGGTGTAATATTCATACCTAATACATACACTTCACCATTCTCAATCTTAATGTAAGATTCCTTAATTGAACACTTACCTGCTCTGATTGATTTAACCTCAGTGCCGTGAAGTACCATACCTGCCTCGTATTTTTCTTCTATAAAATAATCAAAATAAGCTTTCTTATTGTTCGCTATAAGTCTGTTTCCTGATGCGCTTGTTTTTGATGCCATGTCAGTCTCCATTCTATTCTATGCAAATGCAAAATCAATTGTTCTTAGTATCTTATCGGTGCCTATAACCACAACCTTAACCTTTTGTCCGAGCTTATAACTTCTGTTTCCAAGTTCTCCCACCATCTCATAGTGTTCCTCATCAAATGTATAGAAGCCCTTCATATTATTGACAGAAACCATGCCCTCGATAGTGTTTGGAAGTTCAACATATACACCCCACGCGGTAACACCCGAAACAACTCCGTCAAATGTTTCTCCGACAAACTGTTCCATATACTCAGCCATCTTAAGCTTGTCTGTATCTCTTTCAGCATCTGCCGCACGCCGTTCCATAGCACTTGTCTGGACAGCAACATCCGGTAATATTGCATCATAATGGTCAGCTCTCTTAGGGCTTAAACCTCCGTGAAGATTCTCCTTAATAATCCTGTGAATCTGGAGATCAGGATATCTTCTGATAGGCGATGTAAAATGACAGTAATATTTTGCTGCAAGTCCAAAATGTCCTACACATTCAGTAGTATACTTAGCTTTCTTCATAGAGCGGAGTGTCAGTCTGCTTATAAGATTCTCAGCATCAGAACCCTCTATCTCAGAAAGAAGCTTCTGAATCTCCTTAGGTCTTAAATCATCAGTAAGTCTTAATGTATAACCGAAGTTATTAATAAATGTGGCTAACTTACGCATTTTTTCCGGATCAGGATTCTCATGAGTTCTATATAGAAATGGCATATCCTGCCAGAAATAATCCTCTGCAACAGTTTCATTAGCAGCAAGCATAAAATCTTCAATAATCTTAGTTGCTACATTTCTGTCATATGGCTTAATATCAGTCGGGTGTCCATTCTCGTCAAGTATAATCTTACTTTCAGGGAAATCAAAATCAACCGAACCTCTTGCAAATCTCTTCTTTCTAAGAAGCTCCGCAGCCTCCTCCATCATATGAAACATTGGAACAAGCTCTTTATACTTCATAATTTCATTAGTATCATTATCTACAAGAATCTTTTTTACACTTGTATAGCTCATCCTTCTGTCTACATTAATAACAGTTTCACATATTCTGTGTCCTACAATATTGCCTTTTTCATCAATATCCATAAGGCAGCTTAGTGCAAGCCTGTCCTCACCCTGATTAAGTGAGCATATACCGTTAGACAGCTTGTGCGGAATCATAGGAATAACACGGTCTACAAGATAAACGCTTGTACCTCTCTTAAGTGCTTCTTTATCAAGTGCGCTTCCCTCTGTAACATAATGGCTGACATCTGCAATGTGGACACCCAGATGATATACAGGACCTTCTTTCGAGATAGATACAGCATCATCTAAATCCTTCGCATCCTCACCATCTATAGTAACCATCTGCACATTTCTTAAATCAACTCTTCCAGCCTTGTCCTTCTCACTGACAACATCAGGAATATCATTAATTGCCTTCTTAACTGATTCAGGAAACTCCACTGGTAAATCATATGCCTTGATAATAGACATTATGTCCACACCCGGGTCATCTATATGTCCAAGTACTTCTGTGACCTTCCCCTGTGGATTCTTACTCTGGCTGCCGTAATCACTTATAGAAGCAACTACCTTAGAACCTTCAACCGCTCCATTCATGAATTCCTGCGGTATAAATATATCACAGTTAATCTTGGCATTATCGGGAATAACAAAACCATACGTTCTGTTCTTCTGGAATGTTCCGACAACTTCCTTAACCTCATGCTCAACAATAGCAACAATCTTACCTTCAGCCCTCTTACCGCCATTCTTCTCAGTAGTTATCACAACCTTGACTTTATCATGATAGAAAGCATTCATCGTGTCATTAGCCTTGACAAATATATCATCTTCCCTATCAGGTATTACTACAAAGCCAAATCCCCTGCTTGTGCTTTCAAATGTTCCAACAAGTGCTACATTTTCAGGCTTCATATACTTACCCTTCTTTGATACACCTATTGTTCCATCTGCAACAAGACTGTCAAGCACTTCCATAAGCTCTGAACGCTTAGCTTTAGGAATATCGAGAAGCATAGCGATTTCTTTAGCTTTCATTGGAACATACAGTTCATTATTAAGAATCATATCAGCAAGCATCTGTCTGCGCTGTTTAAATATATCCTTCTCCATATCCCTTATATCCCTTTCTAACCATTAAATATACAGATTCTACCAGATTGCTCGTAAAAGCAAAAACACTCTTAAGAAATTATCCGTTTCTTAAGAGTGTTCGTAATTTAGAAATTAAAATTAAGTATAACTGCTATAACAATAAAAAGAATTACAAGAATCTTGGTTATCTTAACAAGCTTGCCTTCCATTGAACGGCCCTTGTTCTTACCCCAGTATGAATCAGCAGCACCACTAATTGTTCCTGACAATCCGTTCTGCTTACTTTCCTGCATAAGAATTATTATTGCTAAAGCTATACAAATTACTACAAATACTCCCATTAAACCAATTCTTAATACATCTCCGACAGACATATGAAACAATGGAATTATCTTATTCATACTATCCTCATTCCTGCGCATCATGCGCTTTTTATTACATAATTATGCCAATACGGCAACATAGGTCATTCTATCACAAATAAACATTTTGTGCAAGAAAAATCAATAAATTAATTTCAACCCTTTGATTAATTCTTCTTAACAAGAAGTGACTCACCTGTCATCTCAACTGGCTTCTCAAGTCCCATAATCTCAATAAGTGTAGGAGCGATATCACATAATCTTCCACCCTCACGAAGTGTATAATTCTCATCATAATTAACAAGAATGAATGGAACCGGATTAGTTGTATGTGCTGTATGTGGAGCACCTGTTTCGTAATCAATCATCTTCTCAGCATTACCGTGGTCTGCGCAGATGAAGAGAACTCCGTCAACATCCTTAACTGCATCTACAGCCTTGCCGACAAGCTCATCAACCTTCTCTACAGCCTTGATTGCAGCTGGGATAACCCCTGTATGACCAACCATATCAGGGTTAGCGAAGTTGATAATAATAACATCATATTTGTCAGACTTGATAGCCTCAACTAAATCCATACCTACTTCCGGAGCACTCATCTCTGGCTTTAAGTCATATGTTGCAACATCCTTAGGTGAGTTAACAAGTAATCTGAACTCATCAACATTAGGATCCTCAACACCACCATTAAAGAAAAATGTAACATGTGCATATTTCTCTGTCTCAGCAAGTCTTAACTGCTTCTTTCCATGATTAGCAAGAAATTCACCAAATGTGTTCTTAATATTCTCTTTTTTGAATGCAACCTTCTTGTTAGGAATTGATTCATCATAATCCTTAAAGCATACAAATGTTAATGGAATAAATCCTGTCTTTCTTTCAAATCCTGTAAACTTATCATCGCAGAATGCTCTTGTCATCTCTCTTGCACGGTCTGGACGGAAGTTAAAGAATATAACAGAATCATTAGCCTTAACTAATGAAAGTGGCTGACCATCTTTACAGATAACTGTTGGCTCAACGAATTCATCTGTCTTACCATTATCATATGACTCCTGAAGTGCCTGTGTAGCTGACTCGGCCTTAATGCCATCACCTGTTACAAGTGAATCATAAGCCTTTTCTACTCTGTCCCAGTTATTATCTCTGTCCATTGCATAGTAACGGCCTGATAAAGATGCGACCTTGCCAACTCCGATTTCTGCCATCTTATTCTCAAGTGTCTCAACAAATCCCTTAGCTGAAGCTGGAGGTGTATCTCTTCCGTCGAGGAACGCATGAACATATACTTTAGACACTCCCTGCTGCTTTGCCATCTCTAAAAGTCCATATACATGGCTTAAATGACTGTGAACACCACCATCTGATAAAAGTCCGAAAAGGTGAAGATCCGAATCATTCTTCTTGCAGTTCTCCATTGCCTCAAGTAATTCTTCGTTCTTAAAGAATGTACCATCTTCAATATCCTTAGTAATTCTTGTAAGATCCTGATAAATAATTCTACCAGCACCAATATTCATATGACCAACTTCTGAATTACCCATCTGTCCGTCTGGAAGACCTACAGCAAGTCCTGAAGCATATCCCTTCTGGAATGGGCATTCCTTCATAAGCTTATCCATAACAGGAGTGTTAGCCATAGCAATAGCATTACCCTCTGTTCTATCATTTAAACCATAACCATCAAGCACCATTAAAACTACTGGTTTTTTACTCATAATGTGATTCTCCTTTAAATGTATTCTAATTAATTGCCTATAGCATGATAGCACATTTGTAAAAAAAATCAAAGACCTTGTCTTGAATATTATCATCAAAACAAGGTCTTTTAATGGTTATTTACTTATTATAATTAACTATATCCGCAAAATCTGGCTTGAGACTTGCACCTCCTACCAGTCCTCCGTCAATGTCAGGCTGGGCAAAAAGCTCTGCTGCGTTAGAAGCGTTAACACTCCCACCATAAAGAATCCTTATCTGATCTGCTGTTTCTTTATCATATAACTCTTCAAATACAGTTCTTATGAATCCGCATACTTCCTGCGCCTGCGCTGTAGTTGCAACCTTTCCTGTTCCAATAGCCCAGATTGGCTCATAAGCAACTATTGTATGAAGAACCTGCTCTTTAGTAACACCAACATATGCTTCTACTATCTGTTCTTTAATGAAATCAAGCGTAATCCCTTTTTCTCTCTGTTCAAGTGTCTCTCCACAACAAAGAATTGGAATAATGTCATGTTCAAGAGCTTTATGAAGCTTAAGATTAAGAACTGTATTGCTTTCGTTAAAGTACATTCTTCTTTCTGAATGTCCTATAATAACATGGCTTACACCCGCATCAACAAGCATCTCTGGCGATAATTCACCGGTAAATGCTCCTTTCTCCTGATAATATACATTCTCTGCTCCAATATGTATATTAGATCCTTTAACTGCCTCAACCACAGGTACAATGTCTATGGATGGTACACAGAACACAACATCAACATCCGGATTATTAACATTCGGTCTCAATTCAGTAACGAGCTTAACTGCCTGGCTTGGTGTCATATTCATCTTCCAATTGCCTGCTATTACTTTTCTTCTCATTCTACGCCTCCCCACAGGAAATAATCCATAATAACATATATATGGACAATCCTATTAAATTATTCCGATATAACTATCCTAGTAAAATAAATAATAGCATACTTTGGTACATATTTCAAGTATAGATTGTGAAATAAATAACAAAAATCCAGGCCTTACTTAATAAAATAAGGTCTGGATGAAAATATTATTATATAACTATGTCAGTAAAATTAATTACTTATCGTTAGCTGCAACTACACCTGGAAGTTCTTTACCTTCAAGGAATTCAAGAGATGCTCCACCACCTGTAGAGATGTGTGTCATCTTATCTCCGAATCCTAAGTTGTTAACAGCTGCTGCTGAATCACCACCACCGATGATTGTTGTAGCATCTTTAAGCTGTGCAAGTTCCTCTGCAACAGCAATTGTTCCTGCTGCGAAATTAGGAAATTCAAATACTCCCATTGGTCCATTCCATACTACAGTCTTGGCATCTTTTAAAGCTTCCTTGTAAAGTTCACATGTCTTAGGTCCAATATCCATACCCATGTCATCATCTGCCTGATGTCCTGCTTCTACAACATGTGAAGGAGCATCATTGCTGAATTCCTTAGCTACAACTGTATCGATAGGAATAAGCATTTTAACGCCCTTTTCTTCAGCCTTCTTCATCATATCCTTAGCATAATCAAGATAATCATCCTCTACTAATGACTGACCTACATTACCACCATGTGCTTTCTGGAATGTATAAGACATACCACCACCGATAATAAGTGTGTCAACCTTATCAAGAAGATTATTGATAACTGAAATCTTAGAAGAAACCTTTGAACCACCAAGAATTGCAACGAAAGGTCTTACAGGATTATTAACTGCATTTCCAAGGAAATCAATTTCCTTCTGCATAAGGTATCCAACAACAGCTGTATCAACATACTGTGTAACACCTACGTTAGAACAATGCGCTCTGTGAGCTGTACCAAATGCATCATTAACAAATACATCTGCAATAGAAGCTAAATCCTTAGAAAATGCTTCACCATTCTTAGTCTCTTCTGGTCTGAATCTTGTATTTTCAAGAAGAATAACATCTCCATCATTCATTGCAGCAACAGCTGCTCTTGCATTATCGCCTACAACAGTATCATCTGCTGCAAACTTAACTTCCTGACCAAGAAGTTCTGAAAGTCTCTTTGCAACTGGAGCAAGAGAAAATGCAGCATCTGGTCCCTTTGGCTTTCCAAGATGTGAACAAAGAATAACCTTTCCTCCATCAGCAATAAGCTTCTTGATTGTTGGAAGAGCAGCTACAAGTCTTGTTTCATCTGTTATTCTGCTTCCATCTAAAGGTACATTAAAATCGCATCTGCATAATACTCTTTTGCCCTTTACATTGATATCATCAATAGACTTTTTATTAAGCATATTAATATCCTCCATATAATACATAAAATAGCTACATATACAGCTTTATAAAAAACCGGAGAATAGTCATACCATTCTCCGGCAAAAACAATCTAAATGATTAGTTTAATTCAGCGAAGTACTTAATTGTTCTAACCATCTGGCTTGTGTATGAGTTCTCATTATCATACCAAGAAACAACCTGAACCTGGCAGCCACCGTTTGGAAGTTCATTAACCATTGTCTGAGTAGCATCAAATAATGAACCAAATCTCATACCAACGATATCGCTAGATACAATCTGCTCTGTATTGTAACCGAATGACTCTGTTGCAGCAGCCTTCATAGCAGCATTAACTTCATCAACTGTAACCTTCTTAGCAACTACAGCATTAAGAATTGTTGTAGAACCTGTAGGTGTTGGAACTCTCTGAGCAGCTCCAATAAGCTTTCCGTTAAGTTCTGGGATAACAAGACCAATAGCCTTAGCAGCACCTGTTGAGTTAGGAACGATGTTGCAAGCACCTGCTCTAGATCTTCTTAAATCACCCTTTCTCTGTGGTCCATCAAGAATCATCTGATCACCTGTGTAAGCATGAATTGTACACATAATACCTGACTCGATTGTTGCACAATCGTTAAGTGCCTTAGCCATAGGAGCTAAGCAGTTTGTTGTACAAGAAGCAGCTGAGATAATCTGATCATCTGCTGTAAGTGTCTCATGGTTTACATTGTAAACGATAGTCTTAAGGTCGTTTCCAGCTGGAGCTGAGATAACTACCTTCTTAGCACCTGCATTAATATGAGCCTGTGCCTTAGCCTTAGATGTATAGAATCCTGAACACTCAAGAACTACATCAACACCAATCTCTCCCCATGGGCAGTTATTAGCATCTGGCTCTTTGTAAATCTTGATAGTCTTGCCTTTAACTGTGATTGTACCAGCCTCATCATCAGCTGTTACCTGATCTTCCTCACCGAAGTTAACATATCTTCCCTGTGATGAGTCATACTTTAAAAGATGAGCAAGCATCTTAGGGCTTGTTAAATCGTTAATAGCAACTACCTCATATCCTTCTGCACCAAACATCTGTCTGAATGCAAGTCTACCGATACGACCAAAACCATTGATTGCAACTTTTACTGACATAAAAACAATTCCTCCTAAAATGAATTTTTATAACATAGTTTGTTAAAATTTCAACTACCGTGTATTTTACATAAGAAGAAGCAAAATATCAAGGCTTTCTTCCCAATTTTTACATTTTTGCACTTTTTTCAATAATAACTCATTATCAATTAGTCATTTTGACGAAATCTTAACAAATTCTGTATCCAATATTGTTTACTTAACACTAATCTCTGCTTAATACTGGCTTAAAGGAAACATTTCTTTGTATTCCTCAAAATATTTATCAAAATTAGTTCCATTATCTTTCTTGAGATTAATAAGATACTCATGTGTATCAAACACATTTAACTCAAGCTCAATAATCGCAACTGCCACGTTAGAACAATGGTCAGCAATTCTCTCGAAATCTGTAAGAAGGTCATTAAATATAAAGCCCTGATGAAGTGTACATTCACCTTTCTGGACACGTTTGACATGATTCATCTTCATTTCATCACAATATATGTCAACGAGTTCTTCTAACGGCTCTGTCTTATAGGCATATTCAACCTTATTCTGTTCAAATGCATCTATTACATTTCCAACTATTTCTTTCATAATTAATGACATCAGTTCAACATCTTCAACAGCACAATCAGAAAACTTAAGTTTTTCATTAAACAGTTCTGCTGCTGCCTGTGATATGTTAACAGCATGGTCACTTATTCTCTCAAAATCAGAAATTGTATGGAGGAGCTTTGAAACCTCCTTATTCTGTCCAGGAGTAAGCTCCTGCTGTGTAATCTTTACAAGATAAGTTCCAAGCTTATCTTCATATCTGTCAACCTTATCTTCTCTTCTCTGAATCTTATCGTATTTTTCCTGCGAAAATGTATCCAGCAGTTCCATGGAACGAATAAGATTTTTCTGTGCCATATGTGCCATTGAACAAAGAACTGTCTTAGCCTGTTCAATAGCAACTGTAGGATGAGCAATAAATCTGTCATCAAGTACACTGATTTCAACAATATCTTTATCTTCCTCATCAACAACCTCCTTGAAGATTGCACATACCATCTTTTCAAGGAATCTGATGAATGGAAACAGTACAGCAACTGTTACAACTCTGAATAATGAGTTCACAAATGCTATCGAAACAGTTGTCATCGTTCTGTCCATAAATGAAAAATGTACAAAATGATTAACACTATAAAATACTACTGCCCATATTAAAGCACCCAGTGCATCAACAAGAAGATATACAAATGCTGTTCTCTTACCATCTGTAGTCGCACCAAATGAAGAAATGATAACAGGCATGGCAGCTCCCACAGCAATACCCATTATAATAGGCAGTGCTACTGAAAATGAAATAGCTCCTGTAACTGATAAAGCCTGAAGAATACCAACTGTAGCAGATGCACTCTGTAAAACTGCTGTAACTAAAAGTCCAATAAGAATTCCAATAAATGGGTTAGAGAACTTGGTAAGCATATCAATAAATGCAGGCTCAGATCTTAAAGGTGCAACAGCTGCACTCATGTTCTGCATTCCTACCATAAGGATACAGAAGCCTATCATAATATCACCTATATGCTTTTTTGTAGGGTTCTTACAGACCATCCTGAACATGATTCCAATAACACCAATAACAGCAGCAAGAACCTCTGTTGAAAGTAAGTCTACCCATCCGGCACCACCACTGATATCAGAAAGACATAATACCCATCCAGTAACAGATGTACCTATAATTGCGCCCATAATAATACCGATAGCCTGTTTCATTTTAATCATACCGGCATTAACAAAACCAACAACCATAACAGAAGTTGCCGACGATGACTGGATAATTGCCGTAACACCTGTACCAAGCAGTACTCCCTTAAGCGGTGTATTACTTAATCTGTACAGAATAACTTCCAGTTTGCCACCAGCCACTTTCTTTAATCCATCTCCCATAAGCTGCATTCCAAAAAGGAAAAGCGCTATTCCTCCGAGAAGAATAATCACAATGTGTATCAATTCAAAACTCACGAAAGCTCCTATCTGCGCATAAAAGTCAAGGTCGGACAGCGTAGTTGGTACTTCTACATCTATGCGCATTCACATAATCAGAATTTATACGCTGTCTTCTTAATAATATCAATACTAATAATCATTTTCAAGGAAAAATTACCTATATTTTACATTAGTTTACATGTTCTACATAAACATCAAAAATATCAATTGCGGATTAATTATGTTTATGTATAATGTATATTGACATTTAAGCATATGACTAATATTTGATGGAGGACATTACTATGCTGTTATCAGATTCACATATACATACTATGTTCTCTTCTGATTCAGAGGAGAATCCTGTAAATGTTGTTAACAATGCTATTTCACTGGGATTTAAACACATCTGTTTTACCGACCATAATGACTTTGATGCTCCTTTAGAAGATGGAAAAGTCATGTTTGACCTTGATTTTCCGGAATACATTAAGTATTTCCAGAATCTGAAAGAATCATACAAAGATAAAATCAATATTCACATAGGTGTTGAACAGGGACTTATGAGAAGCGTCGCTGACAGAGTTAATGCTTATGATTCTAAAAAGCAGCTTGATTTCATAATAGGCTCGTCACATCTTGTATATGGAGAAGATCCCTACTACCCTGAGTTTTGGGAGAAACGTTCTGCAAAGGATACTGTTTTAACTTATTACGAAAGTATTCTTGATAATCTTGGCTGTTGTCACAACTTTGATGTGTATGGTCATCTTGATTATATTGCAAGATATATACCTGCCAATTCTTACACATATAACTGGCACGATTTTAACGATTTAATCTGCATAATTCTTAAAACAATCATTGAGCAAGGAAAAGGAATTGAAATCAACACTGCCGGTCTTAAATATGGTATGACTGAACCCAATCCTTGCCTTGATATTGTTAAAATGTATCACGACCTCGGAGGAGAGATAATCACTGTAGGTTCTGATGCACACGAAGTTAAGTTTTTTGCTTACAGATTTGATGTCGTGGCAGATATGCTTAAGAACGCAGGATTTAATTACTACACAATATTTAATGAAAGAAAACCGGAGTTCATCAGATTATGATGAGCTCCGGCTTATTTTATATTCATATATCTTATCTGCACATTCTACATGCATCTGTAAAATCTGAAGCTGTAAGGTGGAAGAACTATTTTCCCAGATAAATCTTCCTTCTTACCTGTTATAAGATTAAGTGCATCTGCACATTCTGTATCAAAGTACGCTGTGTACTCATTCTCATCAGCATTAATTGCAACAAGCACTTTTTCTCCATCTGCTTCCCTTTTGAATACATATTGTCTGTTTGTAAGCATTTTCTTTGTGTAATCACCATAGCTTAATGCCCTGCTGTTATGATACATTTGTCCTAATGAACTTATTGTATCAGTCAGCTCGTTGTATTCTGGCTTATCAAACGCCGGACGCAGGATATTGTCATTGCCGCTGCCCTTAACTGCCTCGCAGCCCCATTCACTTCCATAATATATACATGGAATTCCCGGCATACCGAACATAAGTGCATATATAAGCGGCAGATGTGCTTTATTGGTAAGTGTGCTGGCAATCCTTGAAACATCATGGTTATCAACAAATGTAAGCAGATGTTTTCCTGTATACAGACACCATGGCTCTTTTCCAAACTGCCTTTCTATGCTGTGTGCAATCTCGAACATATTCATTGAATTAAAGCTCGAATACAGCCCCTTATAACACTCATAATTAGTTGCACTGTGCAGGCACTCATTACCCACAATTGTGTTGTAATCACCATGAAGCATTTCTCCTACAAGGAAAAACTGCTGCTTCATCTGGTCTGTCTCGTATCTTAAACGCTTCATGAAATCCCTGTTAAGGCAGTACGCAACATCAAGTCTGATTCCATCAATATCAAATTCATCAACCCAGCCACGCACCGACTCAATAAGATAATTAACCACATCAGGATTATTCAGATTGAGCTTCACAAGATTGTAATATCCTTCCCAGCCCTCATACCAGAAGCCGTCATTATATGGTGAATTGCCATCAAAGCTGATGTTAAACCAGTCCTTATAGGCAGAATCCCATTTTTTCTCACATACATCCTTAAATGCAAAGAATCCCCTTCCGACATGATTAAACACACCGTCAATGACTACCTTTATTCCTGCCTCGTGCAGCTTTGCCACAAGCTCTGCAAAATCCTTATTAGTGCCTATTCTTTTATCTATCACACGGTAATCTCTTGTATCATAACCGTGATAATCGCTCTCAAAAAGCGGAGAAAAATACACTGCATTAGTACCCAGCTTCTGCAAATGCGGTATCCAGTCCGCAAATTCTGATATGCACCTGTGCATAACACCGTCATTGTCTCTTAAACCATCACAAAATCCAAGCGGAAACACCTGATAAAACTCTGCCTCTTCGTACCACATATTACTTTAACCTCCGTAACTGTCTGATATATTAATATTAAGCCAATTCCCGCAGTCTGGCAACATCTTTCTTAATACACTCAACCACATAATCAGCTTCCCTGTGTGTAATTGTATGGTTAATTGTCAGCCTTAGTGAACCTTCTGCTATTTTTTCATCAAGTCCAAGTGCAAGAAGGACATGTGAAGGCTTTCCTGAATTAGATGTACACGCTGAACCTGCAGATGCGCATATTCCCTGTTTGTTAAGCATTACAACCAGCATTCCGCCATTAACATACTGAAAACTGAAATTCATATTGCCTGTAACACGGCTTTCCCTGCTTCCATTAAGCCTTGAATAAGGAATTTCTCTTAGTATTCTCTTAATCATATAGTCACTAATTCTCTTTTCCTGCCTTGCCCTGTCAGAAAGAGTTTCATAAGCAATTCTTGCTGCTGTTGCAAGTCCTGCAATCCCAGCTACATTTTCGGTTCCTGCCCTAAGTCCGTTCTCCTGTCCGCCTCCATGCATGAACCGTTCTGGCTTTCCGCCCCTGACATACAAAAATCCTACGCCCTTTGGTCCGCATATCTTATGTCCGCTTACATTTAAGAAATCCACGCCCAGCTTTTTCACATCAATATCAATATGTCCAAATGCCGCCACTGCATCAGAATGAACCTTTGCACCATACCCATGAGCAATTTCACATACATTTTCTATTGGCTGGATAGTTCCAATTTCATTATTAGCAAGCATAACGGATATTAAAAATGTATCATTCCTAATCATCTTTTCTAACTGTTCCAGCTTTATTATCCCCTGCTCATCAACTGGTGCAAATGTGACATCTATTCCATAATTCTTAAGCCACAGTGCCGATTCCGTCACCGCATGGTGTTCTATTGAACTTACTATTATATGTCCCTGTTTTCTTTTCAGGCTCTCTGCTTTAACTGCCCAGTTATCCCCTTCCGTTCCACCAGAGGTGAAAAATATTTCATTTCTGTCAGCATTTATTATATCTGCAATAATACCTCTTGATTCCTCAACAACATTTTTAGCTTTTTCAGACAACCTGTACACACCTGACGGGTTTCCATAATCTCCCAAAAGATATGGAAGCATTGCTTCAGCCACTTCTTTTCTGACGGCAGTTGTCGCCGCATTGTCCATATATATCATTATATTTCCGCCCTGTAATTCCTTATAATATTGTATTCAGGCAGGGCATATATTGTTAATAAGTCTATATGCGGTATCTGCTATGAATAATAAATCATCCTTAAAAGGTGGCATATTCAAATCCGCCATAATACTTACACTTGCCGGCGTTCTATCAAAACTGCTCGGATTTTATTTTCGGATACTTCTCACTAATTATACAGGTGCTGCAGGAGTCGGACTATTCCAGATGTGCATACCTCTTATTGCGCTTGCATTTGCAGTATGCTGCAGTGGATTTTCTGTAGCTGTTTCAAAATATTCAGCATCATCTCCATCCCTGAAATGGCTTTTCTGCGCGTTAAAGATTACTATTTCTCTTTCAATTGCCGTTATGCTTTTATTTCTTATATTCAGCGATTTCATTGCAAATCATATATTTATGGAAAGCCGCTGTGAGGGAATTGTACGTATAACCGCAATCTCTCTGCCATTCATGTGCATACATAACTGCTTATCTAATTACTATTACAGTCAGAAGGAATCTTTTCTACCTGCCTCCTCACAGCTTGTCGAACAGCTTGTGCGTATTGGCACTATTATACTTTATGTGCGCATAAAAAATGTATCAACAATATCAATTGCTGATGCAGTTACCGGTAATATATTCGGTGAACTTGCAGCTGCAACATATTGTGTTATTCCTCTTTTTTTTCGTTCCATTCATAATAAAAGCATGACGCAGAAGCTGTCCTGTTCACTCCGTGAATACAAATATATTGTTAAATATGCATTTCCAATTAACGCCAATCAGACTGTTCTGCATCTGCTTGAAGGGGCAGAAGCAATTCTTATTCCCGCAATCCTGTGCATGCATGGACTGTCCAAAGATGATGCAATAAGCCAGTTTGGTATACTTACAGGAATGGCTCTTCCACTGGTGCTTTTCCCATGTACGGCAGCTAATTCATTTGCACTTATGCTTCTTCCAAAGGTATCTGATGAAAGTTCGAATGTCCTGTCTGACCATCTTGCTGTGACAGTAAAAAGAACAGTTTCCATGTGTTTGAGTCTCGGCATTATAAGCATATTTTTATTCATTAACTATGGTGCGCGCCTCGGTGCAATAATGTTCCACGAAGACTCTGTATACATATACACCTGCATTCTTTCATGGCTTTGTCCTTTCCTCTACTTAAAAATCAGCCTTACAAGCGTAACTAATGGCATGGGACATACCGCCCTAACATTCATAATTAATATAACCGGAATTATCATCCGGCTTACCTGTGTATTTCTGCTCATCCCGCGTCTTGGCATAACAGGTTATCTGTATGGTGTTCTTATCAGCAATATAAGCATGAGCCTTCTTTACATCATAAATATATACAGAAAGCTGAATATTCAGCCCGACCCATTTAGCAGTATAATTGTGCCATTATGTATTGCGGTCATATCTATATTTTCATCAAGAATTATATGCAGCATTGTATTTGGTCTTTTAATAAAAGAAGCAGAAGAATACGTTCTCCTGCTTACTGGTGCCGCCATATGCTGCATTGTATATATTATTCTCTTTATTCATGAACAATCGGAACAGCATCCTTTATAGACGGTGCCTCTTCCCAATAATCAAGTCTGGATTCGTACTGCTGCCTTATCCATTCCACGGCAGCAAGACGACCATCTTCTGTCAGTTCAAATATATCTGTTGTCTTATCTTCTTCCATAACAGCACATGAAGCATATGGCCCGCGCCACACGCACGCAGAAAGCTTTAAATCAGGCTTTTCTCCTGTCTGCTTAAGCATATATCTCATTCCATTGTGCTGTCCTGTATACACACCCTTGTATTTAAAGAAATTAAGCGGCATTATTCCATTCGGATCAATCATTGCCATCACCTTCCACACCATTATTGTTCTTTATCAGCTTTTCATTATAAAATGCACCCGCAAGATACATAATTCCTATTACAACCGGAAGGCATATAAGAATCAGCGTGTTACCAGTTATTGAATACTTAGATACTATGAAAACTATTATCAGATCAGCCAATCCTGCAGCCGACATAACAATACCATATGTCTTAATCTTCTTTACTGCATCCACTGCACCAATATTAGTCATTCCATAAAACCCTGCCACTGTAAAGTACACACCTTCTACTATAACCGCCATAAATGCTATATTAAGAAATTTAATTACTGTATACAATTTTCTTCCTGCATCTGAAGCCGAAAATGAATACAATTCCGACATAATATAAAATGCATAGAACGCCATTATAATTCCCATAACAATAGCAAGCATTGATGAAAACTTAAGAATTGTGCATTTTGATTTTTCTTTCACTACGCTCATGTGTTTATCTCCATTTTCTGATGATTAATGATTATAACATGTAGCCGAGGATTTTTAAAGGGAGGGATGTATAGCACGAGTCCATTATGTATTAATTATTCTTTATTATTATTAGCCTTATGTGTATTCTCATCTATATCTTTATAGCCATACTTTTCATCCCGGTATGAAGCTAATTCTGCATCGTAATCTGTAATATTTCCCTCTTTTATCATTTTTAATAATTCTTCTAGTGCTTGTTCTTTTGACATTGTGTTCTCCTGTATAAACCCATTACAGCTATCTTATAAATAAAAAAGCATAATTATTATTGGATGAGCGGTGTATCCATCATCTCAGGTACTCCGAAGAGTGTGTCAGGAACCATTTCCGACCTCAATAATAACTATGCTAATCAATAGTATATTCTTTTGAGCAAAAATATACACACCATTTATTTCAATAATTCTACAGCTCCCTTAAATACAGTAATTATCATAACTCTCATTAAGGTCATAAGGAGTTATCTGGTATACATAATAATTCAACCAGTTAGTATAGAGATTGTTTGCGTGGCTTCTCCATGAAAGCAATGGTTTTCTGTTGCAGTCATCATCCGGATAATAATTAACTGGAAGATCAGGCTCAATTCCTTTATCAATATCACGCTTATATTCCTGATCAAGAGTTAATCTGTCATATTCAGGGTGTCCCATAACAAATATTTCCTTTCCACCATCACCAAGTACAATATATATTCCTGCTTCATCCGAATCCGCAAGTACCTTAAGTCTTGGATTATCAATAATCTGCTGTCTGCTTGCCTGTGTATATCTTGAATGTGGTGCCATGAACACATCATCAAAACCTCTTACTAAAGGCTCTTTTCTATTCATAACCCTGTGCTTATACACGCCTGACAGTTTCCTCGGAAGTAATTCCTTCTTAATACCATAATGGTAATACAGTCCTGCCTGCGCCCCCCAGCATATATGAATTGTTGATGTAACATGCTTCTTAGACCACTCCATTACTGTTGTAAGTTCATCCCAATAATTAACTTCTTCAAAATCAAGCTTCTCGACAGGTGCTCCTGTAATAATCATTCCATCATAATTATTATTCTTAACTTCTTCAAAAGTCTGATAAAACTTCTTAATATGTGAAGCTGAGGTATTCTTTGAAACATGTGATGACATCTGTAAAAATGTAACATCTATCTGTAAAGGTGTATTAGATAAACCTCTTAAAAGCTGTAATTCTGTATCCTGCTTTATAGGCATAAGATTAAGAACTATTATCTCCAAAGGTCTTATATTCTGTGAAATAGCTCTGTTTTCGTCCATGACGAATATATTCTCTTCTTCCAATTCTGCTTTAGCTGGTAAGTCACTCTGAATCTTAATTGGCATTATTGTTCCTTCTTTCTGTTATCATTGTTGTCTGATTATATCATATCACCTTTAATAACTGTATAAAAATTTTCTCTACTTTATCATTTCCATAAATTCATCAATCGTAAGCACCTTAACCCCCAGTGAATTAGCCTTATCAAGCTTAGAGCCTGCTGCCTCTCCTGCAACAAGATAATCAGTCTTTTTGCTGACACTTCCTGTTGCTTTGCCTCCATTAGAAACAATCAGTTCTTCCATATCCTTACGGCTGTAATTATCAAAGCTTCCTGTTACAACAATTGTCTTTCCTTCAAGCTTATCTGACATTTCTTTTTTCTCTGGCATCTGCATATTAAGACCTGACTGTTTTAACCTTTCCAGCAATTCAATATTAGCTTCATCATGGAAAAAGTCATGTATACATTTAGCTGTAGTTGCACCTATATCAGGAATATTCTGCAGTTCTTCTTCGCCCGCATCAGCAAGCGCCATAAGATTATCATAATAATTCATAATCTGCTTGGCTGTATTCTTGCCAACATTTCTTATTCCAAGTGCAGTAAGCAGTCTGTCTGGTGTGTTCTCTTTAGACTTCTCAATAGCTGCAAGCAGCTTATCAGTATTCTTCTCTTTTCCTATAATTCCCTTTTCAATCAGTTCATCACGGTGTTCTTTCAATGTATATATATCAGCATAATTGTGTATATATCCATATTTTATAAGAGCATCAACAAGAGTTTCACCAAGCCCCATAATATTCATGCAGTCGAGTGATGTAAAATACGCCACTGTTCTTGACAACTGTGCTGCACATGAAGGATTGACGCATCTTATATCTGCTGTATCCTCTTCTCTTATAAGAGGCTCTCCACATACAGGACATACCTTTGGTGCTTCAAATACATGCTCAGGTACCTTTACGCAGCCATTAAGCTTAGGAATAATCTCACCACTCTTAAACAGTTTATATTCTCCACCTATTCCTACATTCATCTGTGTAATATAATCCTGATTATGAAGAGTAGCTCTTGATACACTTGTACCACACAGCCTTGCAGGCTTTCCGGTTTCCGAATCATGGAATATTCCTGTAAATGTAAGTTTTCCTGTTCTTCCCACATCTACAAGAATATCATCCATAACAACAACTCTTTCTTCTGGCGGATATTTGTATGCAATATGTCCGCTTGAATACTTACTTCCTGCCGGAAACTCCTGTCTGAAAGCAATATGGTCAATCTTAACAACAGCCCCATCAATATCATATGGAAGTTCTTCTCTCATTCTTCCTATCTCATCAATGGCACTGACAACCTCATCTTTTGTCTTGCATATCTTATGATATACAACCGGCACACCTGCTGCTTTTAATATATCCATTCCCTTACTGTGGCTTTCCATAATCTCAGCTGGTCCGTCCTGTACATTAAAGATAAACATCTCAAGCCCTCTCTTCTTAGTAATTGAAGTATCAAGCTGTCTTAATGTTCCGGCTGCAAGATTTCTAGGATTAGCGGCTGTCTTTTTCTCAAGTCTTTCCTGTTCTTCATTATATTTTTCAAAATCCTCATGGCTCATATACACTTCACCACGAAGTTCCAGTGAATCATAAGGAAGATCAATAACCTGTAATACATCACCAATTACCCTTGCATTAGCTGTAACATCCTCACCAATAAGACCGTCTCCTCTTGTCTCTGCCAACTGCAAATGCAACTTTCCATCAGCTTCTTTTGCATATCTTAAACTCATGCTTAAGCCGTCAATCTTAGTCTCTACTGAAAATGTGCAGTCAGGATGCATGGCATGAACCTTATCAATCCATGCACACACTGCATCTTCTGAAAACACATCTTCTATAGATAACATAGGTACATTATGAGTCACCTTGACTCCGGCTTCTCTTTTGACAGTTCCACCAATCTTCTGTGAAGGTGAATCAGATGTCACCCATTCAGGATGCTCTTTCTCAATCTCCTTAAGCCTTATCATAAGCTTATCATACTCATAATCACTTATCTCTGGTTCGTCCTGATTGTAATATCTATCCATATGATAATCTATCGTCTTCTTAAGTTCTGAATATTCCTGTAATAAATCCATAATCCACTCCTTACATAACTACTTATATATCTGCTCATAAAGTGTATTAAGTTCTTTTCCGTCAAGCTCTCTGTACTCGCCTGTCTTTAAATCGCCAAGCTGCACATTCATAATTCTTATTCTTGTCAGTTTAGTTACACTATATCCACATTCTGCACACATTCTTCTTATCTGTCTGTTAAGTCCCTGTGTAAGAATTATTCTGAATGTCCTGTCTGATATCTTTTCTACAACACATTTTCTTGTAGTTCTGTCGAGTTCCTTAAGATATATTCCCCCCGACATTCTCTTTATAAAGTCTCTATTAATTGGTTTATTAACTGAGACAATATATTCTTTCTCATGTCCATTAACAGAACGAAGCAGCTTGTCCATCATGTCACCATCATTAGTAAGCAGTATAAGTCCATCAGAATCCTTGTCCAGTCTGCCTACAGGATATATTCGTTCTTTATATCCTATATAATCTACTATGTTATTCTTCCCCTGTTTATCAGTTGTGGTACATACAATTCCAACAGGCTTATTAAAAGCTATGACTACCTGTGGTGGTGTGCTGCTGTCTATCTTTCTGCCATCAACACATATAATTGTATTGTCCTCTACCATCTCACCCATATCTGCAATCCTGCCATCAACTGTGATACGTCCTTCTTGTATCATCCTGTCAGCTTCTCGTCTTGAACAGACTCCATGGGCACTGAGATATTTATTAATACGCTCTGACATTCTCCCTCCAATTTTTATAATACAGATGTATTAATTTTAACAAAAGAAAAAAATTAATTCAATTGTTGCGGGTTTTAATTTAATAATGTATATTAGATAAGAATATAAATTAATATATATTATGTACATGTAGCTTAGCTGGATAAAGCGTTCGCCTCCGGAGCGGAAGATCGTGGGTTCGAATCCCATCATGTACATTACTTGATTATTAACTGGATTATTCTACATAGTTATAAGTCTCTGGGTTCTGTTATACTCATACACATGATCCGACAGAACTTCCTCTGCTGCTACCCCTTCAGTATTAACTTCCCTTACCATATTAACAAGTTCATCCTTCTCAAACACAGACAATTTAGGAAGCAGTATAACCTCATGCACTGATGAAGGCAATATATACAGATCCTCACCAAGCTTCTGTGCAAAATCATATAATACATTCTCATAAAGAATGCATGCTGCACCGTTGAGCTTCGTTTCATTAGTGAGAATGTACATATCAGATGGAACATAATCTCTTAAATCAATATCTTTTCCATCAACATTAACCCCGCATTTTTCAAAAAGCGCAGCCATTGAACTTATCCTGCAATGCAAAAGGTCAGGGGTATTCTTCAGAGCAGCTTTATAAACATCATCAATTGTTACTTTCCAGTTCTTAAGATTATTATTGTATATAAGCGCTGTCGCACTTTTTCCGTATTCCTTGTCCAGCAGACAATAAAACACCACAGCAAGATCAAGTATTCTTTTATGCGGAACCTGCTCAAGCAGCTTTTCATTGCTTCTGTAATTGACAACCTTATAGACAATCTTGTCTTTTATTGTCTCGAACTGTTTAAGAATATTAACATCAAATGTGACATTATTCTTATTCTCCTCATATACAGTCTCAATCTGTCTTATAATATTTCTGATATCCTCTCCCCGGGTATACTCCTCATAAAACCCCTCAAGATATATAGTCGGTGCAATATCCTTCCCCTTTTCCATAATTACAAGTCCATCCATCTCGCAACCATTATTCTTAATCACATGGTTGATAGTAACATTGCCTCCCTCTCCTGCAATATACTCAGTATTCTTCTTAATATATTCGACAAACTTCTTATACTCCATATACCTTTCCCTTTCAAATTCTCATATCCCTGCGCATGGATAAATATAAATATTTTGTACGAGTATAAGATTATATTAATACATAATATTTGTCAATAATATATATAGTATCGTGACCATTTTGTTATAATCCGTCATTTTTATGTTATAATCGGTATAAAAAATGTCGTATCTGGTAGGTTTCTGCTTGCAAAAATGCATTTCCCCGGATACGACATATACAAGATATAGTTATTAAGTTATGCAAGCTGTTTAAGAACTTCAGTTATAAGTTCCCATGTTCTTCTTGTTGATTCAATATCAAGTTTCTCTTTGACAGTATGAATATCAATTATATCAGGGCCGAAAGATACACAGTCAAGTCCGTCAATCTTAGCTGCCATAATTCCACATTCGACACCTGCATGCATTGTTTCTACAAGCGCATCCTTTCCAAAAAGCTTCTTATAAGAATCACACAGCATGTCTCTTATCGCAGAATCTTTCTTAAATTCCCATGCCGGATATACTCCTGCAAGTTCATATGTTCCACCAAGATAATCAGTCATCGCTCCAATTTTATCTGTAAGGTATTCTTTCTCGCTCTGGGAACTGCTCCTTACAAGATATGTTGTATAAAATGCTGATTCATCAGAACTAACAACACCAAGATTAAGTGATGTCTGCACCAGACCTTTAATATCATTACTCATCTTAATAACACCATCAGGTATATAATTAAGCACATTTATTATCATCTGGCTTGTTTTATCATCACATGCCTGGCATCTGCTTTCAGCTTCATTTTTTATTGTAATAATAAGTTGTGAGTCTGTTACTGAATATTCCTCTTTTAATACATTTGCAGTATTATTAAGAAGCTCGGTAACCTTATCTGCTTCCTGAGTCATTATTGCCGCATTAGCAAATGGAGCTATAGAATTGTCTTTTTCACCACCCGATATGCCTACAATATTAACACATTCTTTAACTGCAAAAAGAAGGCGTCCCATCAGAATATTAGCATTAGCACGCTGACATATTATATCTGTTCCAGAATGTCCGCTTGTAAGTCCGTTAATCTTTATTGTAATCTTTGTTCCTGTAATGTCCGATTTATTCAATGGATAGAAGCCTTTAAAGTTGCTCCGCCTGCACATCCCGAAAGGAATATTCCCTCTTCTTCAGAGTCTATATTAAGCATAATCTTACCATCAAGGCAGTCAAGATTAATTGCCTCTGCACCTGTCATCCCAACCTCTTCATCAACTGTAAAGACAGCCTCTATTGGTGGATGGCTCATATCCTTGCTATCCAATATTGCAAGTGCGTAAGCTACTGCTATTCCGTCATCTGCGCCAAGAGTTGTGCGGTCGGCTTTGACATATCCGTCTTCTATATACAGGTCAAGGCCTTCTTTTTCCATATCTTTAACCTTATCATCTGTCTTTACTGCTACCATATCAATATGTCCCTGCAGAATAACCGGTGCCGCCTTGCTTTCACTGTCACTGGCAGGTTTCTTGATTATTACATTATAACTTTCATCCTGTTTAAACCACAGATTCCTTTCTTTTGCAAATTCACACAGATAATCACTTATCTTCTTCACATTACCAGAACCATGTGGAATTGCACATATCTGTTCAAAATATTTAAACACAGCCTGTGGCTGTAAGTCTGCTAAAATGTTGGTACTACTCATATCTGCCTCCTGTTATTAGTATGTTATAATTATTATAGGTAATATGCGAAGTAAAAACAAGACATACGTCAATCACTCCGTGTAAGCTTTCTCCCCTCTTAGCAGTCTGTCAAGCATATCAGCTAATGGTACCATAGCATTTTTTACCTCTGTACTGGTATTAGTCTGTGCTCCTGCCTCAATAAGCATTGATCTGCCTTTCATATGAAGGCAGTAGCGGTATGCATTAATATATATTTTTCTTAACAAACCCGGATAATATTCTTCTCCTAACAGATACATCTGCAGACTCATTGCAAGATTATCATCCCTGTTGGCATTGTAAAGGTATCCTATATCTCCTTTTGTCTTACTATAGCTTATTCCGTTAAACAGCATAACTTTAGACATTGATACACCATTTACTTCCGTTACAAGTCTCGTTGTATCAGGAACTCCATCCCTGTGAAGGTCAATTACAACCTCAATTGATGGATTCTCTTCAAGTATTCTTGCAACATTTTCTTCTGCATATGTATACGCTTTACTTCTGTCAAGCTTTCCGTCAACATAATCATATACAGTTGTATCATGGTATACGTTATAACCATATGTATTAGTAAGTAAATCTGTAAGATAATCGCCTACTCCGATTATTGTTGTAGATGTGTCTCCTTCTGCAGTATCCGTAAATCCTTCCTGTGAATGTGTGTGAAATATCAGTATCTGCGGAGAATCCACATTTTTCTCCAAAGACAGGTCTCTTGCAAGAAACTCATCAGGACGCATTATTTCTGGTGTAAGATTAGTAATTGATGTGACTGTGTAGAATTTCATAAGAAAATCATAATTTCTTAAATCAGATATATTATAGACATTTCCCGGTGCACTCTGCTGTGTATCCTGTGAAAGTGCTCCTGCTCCTGCCTCGACAACTCCTTCATCCGTCTGCGTTGCCGGCACTTTATCATCCTGCGTCATTCCGAAAACATATTCCGAGTCAACCCATACAGAACCTGAATTTTCATCATAATTATCTTCAAAATATGTTTCTACTGGAAACAGCGTTTTTACTGCATTTTCATAGATTCTGTTCTGAACATAATATATAAGATTAAAACTATAATTCATCATAATCACCATGAGTATTAAGCCTGTGAATATAAACATATACACAGGCCTGTACTTTCTATCACCCATACAGCCTCCTTGTTTTGCGTTACCATTATATTGTATTCATGTCATCCATGAATATGAACGCCAACACGGTTAATTGCTTTGGATATTATAATACTTATATTCCTGATGTCTGAATCAATGTCCTTCGGGGTTACATACATTTTACCTGCCCCCTGAATAATACCTTCCGCATCTATAACAGTCGGAACGCCAATTGCAAGCACCGGTACACCAATATTATCCTTAGTTATTCCAATTCTGTGATTACCAACACCTGAGCCGGGATTAATTCCCTTGTCAGAAAGCTGTATTGTACTATTTAATCTGTTCACGCTTCTTGCTGCAAGCGCATCTATCGCAATGCATACATCTGGCTTTATCTGGCTTACAACACCTTTAATAATTCCAGCTGTTTCAATTCCAGTCTGTGCCATAACTCCCGGACTAAGCGTGCATACGCCAGTATCCTTATCCTCACTTATATTAATACAAATGTTATCTACAACCTCAGGTCCTAATGAATCCGATGTTATATTTCTATTGCCAAGTCCTATAACAAGGATTCTCTCTGGTTTTACATTCTTATTCATCCGTTTTAAAAGCTTGAATATATATCCTGCAAGTGTAGATATGACCTCTTTGGCATAGTCCTCGTCACCGCCTGTAATCTCATCTGCTTCTATTGTAAGATACGTTCCCTTAGGTCTTCCTATTGCGGCTTCGCCCAAATGATTTGTCACCTGTAGTTCTGTGACTTTAACACCCATTCTTGATTTCTTACTTTCCCTTAATCTGATGCCTTTTAGTCTTCCACTACCATTCATAGCCTCTTCATTAGCTTCGACTGCAAGGTCAGTTCTCACCACGATATTATCCATTTTTCATATCACCTCACAACATATTGTGTAGAAAAATCAAATTTTTATACTAAAATCTTCATTTGGTTCTTGACATATAGATTTTTCTACTATAAAATGTGTGAGTATGTTTACATTAGATCGTCCGTGTCCGGCTTTAATGCGAAACAGATATTATTATTGAATTATGATTTGGAGGTGTACGGATTGGCTAACATTAAATCTGCTAAGAAGAGAGTAATTACAAGTCAGGTAAGAGCTGAAAGAAATAAGGCGATTAAGTCTAGAGTTAAGACTTATATCAAAAAGGTAGAGGCTGCTGTTGCTGCTGGTGACAAAGCTGCTGCTAACGAAGTTCTCCCTGTTGCTATAGCTGAGATTGAAAAGGCTGCTTCTAAGGGAATCTTCCACAAGAACGCTGCTGCTAGAAAAGTATCTCACATTACTAAAGCTGTTAACGCAATGGCTTAATAAGAATTTTAATATTTTAAAGAACCCGGTGCTGACACCCACTCGCACCGGGTTCTTTTTTATTTACTGTATTTAATTATAATAAGCTCTACTCCCAGCCTGTCATTAAGCCTTCCCTGCTTAACTGCTTCTTCCGTTCTCGCACATTCATTCAATGCATCAAGAAGTGTACTCATCTCGAAATATTTTGCCTGTGCCTGATATTTACCGGCAACAAATGGTGCAGCTCCTATCCTTGAGGCAATCTCTTTCCCTGAAACTCCCCTTGACATAAGGTCTTTCACCTGCAATATTCCGTTAAACTGTCTGACTATAAGATATAGTATTCTCATCGGAGGTTCTTTCAATTCCAATAAATCATAATATAAATCAAGTGCCTGCTGCTGTTTCTTGTTGGCAATCGCACTTATCATGTCAAATATATGGCTTGTCGTCTGTGTGGCACACACTTTCTCAACGTCTTCCACTGTAACAACTTCCCTTCCCTGACAGTAACTTGCAAGCTTCTCAGTCTCCTGCTTTATATAATCCATGCCTGCACCTGTCTTATCAAGAATCAGGTCACATGCATCACGGCTTATTCTTAAACTATCTTTAGCCAGAAGTCCCGCTATCCATTTTTCAAGAGTAGCAGTTGACTGTGGCTTCATCTCACATACATATCCTACGGCGTCTATTGCCTTATACACCTTATTACGCTTGTCAACCTCTTTCTCAACCATAACAATAATAAGGTAGTCAGGGATATGCTTAATATAATCAGCCAGTTCTTCATTAGAACTCTTTAAAAATCCTGTATTCTCCATTACAACAAGTCTCTTCTGGGCAAAGAAAGGCATTGTTTCACATACATCAATTATATCCTTAACACTGGCATTATCTGAATCATAATATGAATAATTCATAGTATCATCACCAACTATGGCATTCTTCAATCTGTCTCTGTATTGCTTCTTAAGATACTCTTCCTCTCCATACAGAAGATACACGCTCTTAAATTCACCCTTCTTAATATCATCACTTATGACCTTCAAACCTGCTGCCTCCGTTTCTAATCTTTAATAATAGTATCAGATATGTACCAGTGGTTCAAGTTGAAAAATATTTCCTCACAATCTGTTCCGCATCTTCACGGTTCTATCCTTTCAATTCTTTAAACATCTCAATTTTATACGAGCCCTCCCTGACACGCACCGCAATCTCTCCACTTTCGTCCGTCCTATACACCTTTGCTTTAATCCCCGACAATCTCTTTAAAGTTTCTGTATGAGGATGTCCATATGAATTACCGGCTCCACAAGATATCAATGCAGTTTCAGGCTTTATATAACTTAAAAATTCTTCCGAACTCGCCCCCTTACTTCCATGATGTCCGACTTTCAATATATTAACTGACACAAGCCGTGCTGATGTGTCAGCATCTCCTGCTATCCTATTGACATCCTCAACAATGCACTTTTCTGCCTTCTTTTCCGCATCACCTGTCATAAGCATAGAAAAATCTCCATATTCTACAAGATATACAGCAGAATAATCATTAGCTGACTCGTAATCGTAACCATCGCATGGGTGCATACACTTAACCGAAAATTCTCCCGATTTAATACAATCACCTGCAACAGCATAAACAACATTAATCCCAGCAGCTTTCAATGTCTTCTCTAACTTCGACATATCATCATCAACCTGCTTCTTTACTGCCATAGTCCGCCTGATTTCCGGCAGCACAACAGTTCCAATCTCAAATGTATTGTCTCGCATTTCAATAAGTTCATATATTCCATTGATATGATCTTTATCAGGATGACTGACAAATACATAATCAAGCTTTCTTACTCCACAATGCTTTAGATAACTGTATATAGTATATCTACCAACATTCTTCTTTGTCGTGCTTCCTCCATCAAATAAAACATTCAGACCATCCTTAGTATGCACAGCAATAGAATCCCCCTGTCCCACATCAAGCATGGCTGCCTTCATATCTGCATTGATATCATAATGAAGTCCTGTCATAACCAGCATAAGAAGACCCAGACATATAGTATCTGCTCTTTTATTCTTTAATAAAACATGCACCAGCACCCAGACTATAAGAACCATGAAATATAACACAATTCTTGAATTATCCGGTGCTCCCGTAACTATTACAGCATATTTAAAATGTGATGAGATTTTACAAAGCACATTATAGAAATCAAGTATATACCCACCAGCACCTGCAAAAAAGCATGCAGCACCAATTGAAAACATTCCTGTAATCCCTGTAAATATTCCGCTCATCATTATAACGGACATAAGCGGAATCACAATTATATTAAGAAACAGACTTATTACAGGCACCTGACCAGATATAACAAGCATAACAGGCAGTGTTGTTATTGTAATGCTAATTCCTGTTATAATTGAATCCGCTAACCCGAACACAATCATTTGCTTGAATGTAATATGCTTTTTATCTGGACGTTTTACATATATTAATATTGATTTATCATCAGAAAGCAGCGGTTTAACAAATATAATTCCTGACATAGCAAGAAATGACAGCCAGAAAGCTGAATTAACAATATTATACGGATTAATCCAGAGAAGAATAACAGTTGCAATGCCTAGTGTATTTGCTCCATCACTCGTTCTTCCAAGCACATCAGCAAGCATATATACAAGAATCATTATCACTGCCCGGCTTGCAGATGCACTGTATCCTGTCATACACAGATATGACAGGATAAGAAATGTACTGATACATGCCGATACTATTCTTCCTGTCTTTCTTTTCAGAAAATCATATATACACATTCCTACAAGTGAAACATGAAGTGCACTTATAGCCAGAATATGTGATATTCCATTCTTCTGGTAAAGCATTTTCACATCATCATCAAGCCCTGATCTGTCTCCAAGCACAATTGACTGCATAATTCCGGCATTATGCGAAGAATACACTTTTTTATATATATTTTTTACAGACTCAGACAATCTGTATACATAAGAAAGATACGTGTTGTCCCTTTTTACTTCTATTACCTCAATCACATCTGCACAATATATGAATCCCTGTGATGTATAATATTTTCTCGAATTAAACTGCCCCTCATTGGTAGGCATACTGTAGTCTTTCAGGCTGACCTTAAGATTTGCATAATCGCCAGCAACGAAAGAATCTTCTTTAGAGTATATATTTATGCCACATTTTAACCGGGTTCCACATGAATCCAGAGTTATTCGTGCATTCCTTATCTGGATTGTATATGAGTTGTCTCCACGCATAATGCCCGTTACATAACCTTTAACATCTGCAGTATACAACTTTTCAGACAGGTTTCCCTGAAACTGCAGCTTATCTGTATAATCTTTAGTTCTTAGACACATAACTGGAAACATCATAATAAAAAGCACATAAAATATGGGGATTCCTGTGTGCTTAAGATATATGAGAAATCCGGCAGCCACCAGAATCCCCACTATAATCACGATATATGCAGAAGCATATACAGAAAAATATACGGCAGCAACGCTTAGAACTGCTGCCACTAAAAATGGCCTTCTCAATAAAATCCTTTCCAGAAACGACCACCATAATCAACTAATTATCAGTTACATCTTTATTAATAAGTTCATTATTCATATAAAATACTGTATCAAGACTTATAACATCTCTGTACATCAGATTAGAATTGCCTTTTACCATAATCTTTACACCGTCAATACCATCAAGTCCGGCAAGTGAATTAACAACCGAATATATTGCAATATTACTCCTGGCATTAACCATATCATTCACGAATTCCTGACTGAAATTAACGTAACATATTTTGTCTACAACTGATATGCTGAGAAGCTTGGTGCTTGATGGTATACTCTGATAACATCCTGCTTCACTTGTTCCTTTGATAAGCTGTTCTACAACAACCTTCTCTACAGATACATTCTTGTTATAACAGATTCTCTGACTGTTCTTTACAAGAGCATCACCAGATTTATTAGCGAAATACAGATTAATTGTTTTCCACTTCACATCTGCAATATCCCCTTCCTGTGTATCAACGAAATCCTCTGCACTCATATTTCCTATGATTGTTCCATCTTCATACACAGCATCCTTACCATCAACATAAAATCTTACATACAGAACATCACTTATCTGTGACAATTCTTTTACAACTGCTGCCCTGTAAAGTACTTCAGTACTTGGTTTCATTCCATAATAAGAGCTGTCATAATAGACATCTGCATATATTCCATTAATTTCAACCGCCGGCTGCGATACATACACTGGCTTAATTATGCTTGTATGCCTGCCTTTTGCCACATTCATTTTTTCAATAAGTTCATTTGCAACAGAAACAGCATCCTGACTTTCAATGTACACCCTGCCTTCAGTTAGTGATGTTCCATCTTCATTAAGATAATATACAGAATATGCAGTTCCTTCCTTCTGCGAAGAACATGAAACAGTTATAAATGTGACTGAAATAACAATTATAACGAATGTTAATTTCATAATAGCTTTCCTTATATGTCCCATCATAACTGCCTCCTTTTTATCTTGTAATTCTTAACGGCTTATAATCATTACACCGGCATACTTCTGTCTGCATTACTGCTGGCTGTCAACATAATTAAGCGGTATTCTCATTGTAAATGTTGTTCCGATATTTTCTTCACTGTGAACCTTGATTGTACCATGATGCATGAGAATAATATTCTTCACGATTGCAAGTCCAAGTCCTGTTCCGCCTGTTTCACGGGATCTTGCCTTGTCAACCCTGTAAAATCTCTCAAAAATCTTATTAATGCTTTCTTCCGGTATTCCTATTCCTGAATCTTCAACTCTTATATAGAAATATTGATAGTCTGCATTCAGTGAAACATGTACCCATCCATCTTCCACATTGTATTTGATAGAATTCTCAACAAGGTTGGATATAACCTGTGTCATCTTGACTTCATCAATCTGCGCAACAACCGGTCTGAAACTTTCAAAAAGCAGTTCAATGTTCTTTTTCTGTGCCAATGGCTTAAGCCTCTTGAGTGTCATCTCAAGCAACTCATTCATATTAACAGATGAAATATTAAGTGTTGCTGCTGACTTGTCCATTCTTACAAGTGTAAGAAGATCTTCAATAATCTTACTTTCCCTGTCAATCTCACTTACAATATCCTGCATGAATTCCTGATACACCTCTAAAGGAACATTCTCCTGAGTATTAAGTGACTCTGCAAGCACTTTGATTGACGTAATAGGAGTCTTTAATTCATGTGACACATTAGATACAAATTCTGCTCTGGACTGGTCTGTCTCATTAGCCCTGTCCATAATGTTATTAAAATCATCAGCTATCTCACGTATCTCTGTATAACCTTTAACAGGAATCCGCTCATCAGTGTGTCCTGCACTTACATTAGAAACAATATCAAGCACACGCTTTACCGGTCTGTTAAGTAAATATATCCCTATAATAAGTACTACCAGGCATATTGTTATGATAACGACTTTGATATTATTATTCTGTCCGTTAACATCATGAAACATTGCATCAATCTCTGTATAATCAAGATCTGCAATAAGAACAGCTATAAATGTGCCTGAATCATTGTATACAGGAACTGCAGCCTGTATATTGCCGGTTTTCTTGTCATATCCTGAACTGTTCTTATGATTACTGAATATATCGAATACTCTTGAATTAAGAATTGTCTTATTCGTATCAATCGCATAAGTATCAACACTGATAACATAATTAAGATTAACCACTCTTATTCTTATCTGGTTAAGTGCTGAATAACTGCTGAGTCTGCTGTTCATATTATTATTCTCAGCAGCATCAAGGCTCTCATAATTAGAATACTCTGCTGCAATAAGAACAGCTTCATTCTGTATTATAGCTGTCTGTCTTGTAATTACAGACTCCTTGTATATATATTCAAATCCTTCAAATGTACTGATTACGGCCACCGCAATTATAACTGCAGCAACCGCAAACTGTCTTGTTGAATATTTATTAATGAACCTAAAAAAAGACTCAAATCCCCTATCAAAAAAGATTCTTCTATGGTCATTTCTTTTCTTATTTTTATTAAACATTAAAATAGTAACCTACTCCCCACTTAGTGTGAACATACTTTGGTTCACTTGGATTATCTTCAATCTTCTCACGAAGTCTTCTCATATGGACATCCACTGTTCTGCCATCGCCTGAATAATCCTGTCCCCAAACAGCTTTAAGAAGGTTATCCCTGCTGTATACCTTGCCAGGATTAACTGCCAACAGTTCAAGAAGGTCGAACTCCTTGGCTGTAAGATTAATCGGTCTTCCCGCAATATAAAGATTACGGCTGTCACAGTCTATCTTCATATCACCTGCATTAATTACATTACTCTTTGCTACCTTCTTTTCTGTAACTGCATTTCTTCTTAAGATTGCTTTCATTCTCGCTTTAACCTCAAGAATGTTAAATGGCTTGGTAATATAATCATCTGCACCATACTCAAGTCCAAGGATTTTATCCATATCATCGCCTTTGGCTGTAAGCATAATAATAGGAACATCTGAGAATTCTCTTATCTGCTGGCATACTGACAATCCATCAAGCTTAGGAAGCATTATATCAAGAAGGATTATGTCATATTCATTGTTCTTAGCATATTCAAGGGCTTCCTCTCCGTCATAAGCACAGTCTACAACACTATAATCCTGCATAAGACTGAACTTAAGTCCCTTAACAATCATTTTCTCATCATCAACAACCAAAACTCTGCCTGCCATAATCTACTCCTTTTACTTTTCACCAATATGCCTTCATCATACGCATATGTAATTCCTTATCTTGTTAAATGCAGCTTCCTTAATTCCAGATACTTTCATAATATCTTCTATGGTCTGAAATCTGCCATTATCTGTCCTGTAACTTACTATATCTGCTGCCCTTGAACTTCCTATCCCCGGAAGCGTCATCAGTTCCTCAGCCGTTGCCTTATTAATATTAATAAGCCCCTTTGTCTCTTCTTCCATAACAGGTATATCTTCACCATATGATGGTATATATATACGTTCCCCATCATTAACCGGTTCTGCCAGATTTACTAAAGACATATCAGCAGAATCATCAGCCCCTCCCGCCAGTTCAACTGCCTCATATAATCTCATGCCGCTTTGACACTTAACAACCCCTGGTGAATTAACATGTCCGCATATATACACATATATGTCACTGACTAATGTTTCATAATCAGTACCACTCACTTCTTCTGTACCTTTTAAGACACCCTTATCTGCAAATGTGTCCTCAGACGCAGACATATTCTTTCTTCCAGCCAGATATATAACACCTGCTATCATTATAAAAACTGCACATATTGTGTATTGTACAGCTTTTTTGTGTTTCTTATATAATTGCTTGTAATCCATGTACACTCTCCTTAAGTATTACCCTAAGGAAATCCCTTTTGCGTACCTTTCTATTTTACAAAATTGTCCTATCGAATACAAGTCTAATTTAACTATAATTATTTACACTTTTTTCGTTCTTTGGTAAAATGTTACTATTATCGGCTAAGGGAGGAAAGCCATGACATCTTCAAAGAAATCAATTCTTAATTCTAATCTGACTTATGTAATAGCATTTGTGCTTCCTTTAATTATGATGGCAGCACTCTATTATACCCGGGAAATATTTCCATGGGGAAGCGACTGCTATCTAAGATCAGACATGTATCACCAGTATGCCCCTTTCTTTTCGGAATTGTGGCACAAGATAAGGAATGGTGAAAGTCTTACCTATTCATGGGATATTGGTATGGGAACCAACTTTACATCATTATATGCGTATTATCTTGCCAGTCCCGCGAACTGGTTTATTGTGTTATTTCCGCAGAAATATATGATTGAGATTATGAATTCCCTTATCATATTAAAAATTGCCGGCAGCAGTCTTGCAATAACATATTACATAACCAGACATTTCGATACTAAAAACTGTGTAGCTGCCCTGTTTGGCATGTTCTATGGAATGTCCGGATTCATTGCAGCATACAGCTGGAACATCATGTGGCTTGACTGCGTAATATTATTACCACTTATAATGCTTGGTCTTGAAAGACTTGTTAATGAAAATAAATGTATCTTCTACTGTGTAACACTGGGATTATGTATATTTACCAACTATTATATTTCAATCATGGTATGTATTTCTGTTGTTATTTACTTTATCGTACTTATGATTTCATATAATGGTCCGGTAAGCATATTACAATATGTAAAGAAATTCATTAATTTCTGTATATATTCACTCCTCGCAGGCGGACTTGGTGCCTGCCTTTTACTGCCGGAATTTTATACATTTTCTTTATCTGCATCAAGTGACACTTCATTTCCTGCACAGTTAAAATCATATTTCAGTATACTTTCAATGCTTACAAGGCAGCTTATTAATGTTCCTGTCCATCTCGGACTTGAACATTTTCCTAACATATATTGTGGTGTTGCTGTATTTTTGCTTATTCCGCTCTATGTTATGTGCAAAAAAATCAATGCCCGTGAAAAAATCGGAAAATGTATAATTCTTCTGATTTTCTTAACAGCATTTAACCTCAATATACCTAATTATATATGGCACGGACTGCATTTTCCAAACAGTCTTCCATGCAGACAGTCTTTTATCTACATATTTTTTGTTCTTACTATGTGTTTTGAGGCTGTATATAATATAAAAGAGTTATCTAATAAACAAATTGGTACTTCATTATGGATTTCAATCGGTCTGCTTGTTCTTTTTGAACAGTTATTTATGGCGGAAGGAAGTACTTATTCATTCAAGATTGCATATGTAAGTGGAATATTCATATTGTTATATGCTCTTCTTATATTTATTAACAATAATGCAAAGCTTAAAATACCACTTGTACTTCTGCTCACATTTTCTGTATCAATCATAGAATGTACTCTTAATATGGATTCAACAGGTATCGGTACAACGAGCCGTACATCATATCTTCTTGATTATGATGCAGTAAAGACTGTTACTAAAACAGTTGCTGATAATGACGATTCATTTTACCGTATGGACAAGCTTTTTGGTGCAAGAACCAAAAATGATGGTGCATGGCATAATTACAAAACTGTATCCACATTTTCTTCTACATGTAATGCAAGTATGTCAAAACTATTCAATTATCTTGGTTTAGAGAATTCAACCAATGCATATGGATGCAATGGTCTCACAGAAGTAACTGATATGATATTCTCTGTTAAATATACCATAAGCAACAAGCTTCTTGCAGAAAGTAATTTAAGAAGCTACTATACAGGAAGTGACGGTGAGTTCATATATAAAAATAATTATACTCTTCCGATAGGATTTGCTATTAATGAACAGTCTGCTTCCAAAATGAATTTCATGACTGCCAATAACGGTATTGAAAACCAGAATCTTATGATTCAGAATATGACAGGGATAAGTGATGTATTCACTGTAGTTGATGAATTTCCTAACGAATCAGAGTGTACTATAAAACCACAAAAAGATGGACATTTGTATCTTATAGCTGCCAACCAGTCCGTTGATTACATAACCGTAACGCTTAATAATTCAGACAAATCTTATTCTTACAGTAACTTAAAGAGTAATAACAGAATTATTGATGTAGGTTATGTCACAAAATCTGACACAGTGGAAGTTACCGCCGAAACAGGTATGAATCTTACTGCTTATATGCTTGATTCTGATAAGTTAATCAAGGCTTACAATATTCTCAATGCAGAAAGTTATCAGGTTGATTCATATACAGATACTCATTTTAAAGGATCAATCAGCTTATCTTCTGACAAGACTGTTCTGTTTTCTATTCCGCACGATGCCGGATGGTCTGTATATGTTGATGGCAAACGTGTAGATACATTTGTATGGAAGAACGCTTTGTTATGTGTTGATGTTCCAGCCGGAACACACTCACTTGAATTAAGGTATGTTCCACACAATTTAATATTGGGTTGCGTTTTAACTGCATTTAGCATTATTATATTGATTGGCATATATGTGTCTGCCCGTCTTATAAGGAACGGCAGAATACATACTTATAACTGGCCTGTTTTCATCAGAAAGTATCTTGAACTTCCTGTTATAGAATCTGTTGCAGAAGCTCATTCTGATAATGAGGACGACAATTTCCTTAATAAGAATATACAAGAAACTATTCTTGATGAAATGAATGATTTTGATAATCTCGAATCTCCGGATTTCGAAGATGATACATCAGATTATAATTTAAAAGACAATGAAACCAAGGAGGATTTATAAATGAAATTATGGGGTGGACGATTCACCAAAGAAACTAATGAGCTTGTTAACAACTTCAATGCATCAATTTCATTTGACCAGAAGTTCTATAAGCAGGATATTGAAGGAAGTATCGCACATGCTACTATGCTTGGCAAGCAGGGAATTATTCCTGAAAGCGAAAGTGAGCAGATTGTAGAAGGTCTTAAGGGAATTCTTGCTGATATTGAATCAGGAAAACTTGAAATCACTGATGAATACGAGGATATCCATACATTTATGGAGGCTACTCTTATTGAGAGAATCGGTGATGCCGGAAAGAGACTTCACACAGGACGAAGCAGAAATGACCAGGTTGCTCTTGATATGAGACTTTTCACAAGGCAGGAAGTTCTTAATACTGATGCTGAGCTTAAAGAGCTTATGGCTGTTATCTTAAGAATCATGAAAGAGAATACTCATACATTTATGCCTGGATTTACTCATCTTCAGAAGGCACAGCCTGTTACTGTTGCCCATCATTTCGGAGCATATTTCGAAATGTTCAAGCGCGACAGAAGCAGACTTCACGATATATATGAAAGAATGAACTACTGTCCTCTTGGTGCAGGCGCACTTGCAGGAACAACTTATCCATTAGACAGAGAACTTACTGCTTCTCTTCTTGGTTTCTACGGACCAACACTCAACAGCATGGATTCTGTTTCTGACAGAGATTACCTTATTGAATTCTTATCTGCATTATCAACTATCATGATGCATTTAAGCCGTTTCTCTGAGGAAATATGCATCTGGAATTCTAACGAATACAGATTCATCGAACTTGATGACGCTTTCAGTACAGGAAGCTCTATTATGCCTCAGAAAAAGAACCCTGATATCGCAGAGCTTGTAAGAGGTAAGACAGGCAGAGTATATGGTGCTCTTATGAGTCTCCTTACAACAATGAAGGGTATTCCTCTTGCTTACAACAAAGATATGCAGGAAGATAAAGAATTATCATTTGACGCATTTGACACAGCTAAAGGCTGCATCAGCCTTTTCAAGGGAATGATTGATACTATGAAGTTCAACAATAAGAGAATGGAAGCTTCAGCAAAGAACGGCTTCACTAATGCTACTGATGCTGCTGACTACCTTGTTAAAAAGGGAGTTCCTTTCAGAGAAGCCCACGGTATTGTCGGCCAGCTTGTTCTTATGTGCATTGAGAAAAATATTGCACTTGATGACCTTTCACTTGAAGAATACAAGGCTGTAAGTCCTGTATTTGATGAAGATATCTACGAGGCAATCAGCCTCCAGACTTGTGTAGATAAGAGACTTACTCTTGGCGCTCCTGGTCCGGAGGTTATGAATAAGGTTATTGCTATTTATGATGAGTATATGAAGGAGAATTAAGAGTATTTCGGGGTTGTACAGTCTGTGAGTTAAGCATTAGTGCCAACTTTAGGTAAGCTGACCTAGTGGCTGTAAATGCCGCCATATACAGAGTTTATAACGGTGCAGGAAATCAAACGCGCTTCGCTTGAACGAGATTTCCTGCACCGAACTTTTGTATATAGCGGCATTAACACCCACACGGTAAGCTTACATGCCGTTGTCGCTAACGCTTAACTCACAGACACTACCACCGCGAAGTACCGATTTTGTTTCATGCCATATGTCTCCAGTATTTAAAAAATGGTATGGATAATCCCATACCATATTCTAACTAACAAAGTGACCTCGCTGGTCAAATTATTCTTTCAAATGTAGTCTCGACAATCCAAAAACAATTTAAATAACTATCCATTTATATTTTAGAAAAATATACTTTTTTAAGGGTGGTCATGTCGAAGAAGTGCTTCACACCATCACAACTAAATTGTAAGCTGTCCGTGTGGGTGTTAATACCGCCATATACAAAAGTTCGGTGCTGGAAATCTCGTTCAAGCGAAGCGCGTTTGATTTCCAGCACCGTTATAAACTCTGTATATGGCGGCATTTACAGCCACTATGACAGCTTACCTTAGTTGTGATGGTGTGAAGCACTTCTTCGACTCTCCAACCGTTAAACAACTATACTCTTATCTTAGTCCCCTTAGTATCCCTGTGTGCCGTCTTCATCTTGGCAAAGCTGATACTCTTGCCCTTATATTCCATTGTGAACTCGTCACCTTCTGTAAGCAGAAATACATCTTCTATATAATCATCTTTTGAAAGCTTGATTCCTCTTACGCCAACAGCACTCTTCTTCTTCATTGGAATGTCTGTTAATGGAAATTTTAAGAACACTCCATTTTCTGTCTGTACAATTACATTCTGGTTGCTCTCGACAACCTCTTCTTCCTTGATTTCACCATCAAGCGAGAATTTGGAATAAATCTCTACTCTTGCGTCTGTTGAATACATTCCGATAAGCTTATCTTCATCTGCTAATTTGGTACATGCAACTGTACGCTTTGCAACCTGGAATTCTTCGCTGTCTACAAGCTTCATCATTCCCTGTCTTGTGACAAACAGCATTTTCTGATTCTTAAGTCGTTCAAATGGAGTAATGTACACAATTATCTCCTTAGAACTGTCATAGTTACACAGATTATCAATCGGAGTGCCTTTATCTCTGAACTTAGTGAACGGAAGATCCTTTATCTTTAACTGGTGCAGCTCTCCCGTATCAGTAAATATGCAGATTTTATCTGTGTTCATTACCGGAATGACATATTTATTCTCATTAAATACAGCCTCTTTATTTCTCTCAAATGCAGCCATATCAATAGTTCTTGCATATCCGAATCTGTCCATGATGAACATAACTTCCATCTCAGGAATCTTCTTTTCCTCAAATACAGCAACTTCTCCATCTTCGATTACAGTTCTTCTTGCAACACCATATTCCTTCTTAATATTAAGAAGGTCAGACTTGATAACCTTAGCCATCTCTTTTCTGCTGCCAAGTATCTTTTCATACTTCTCAATCTTCTTGACACATTCATCATATTCCTTCTGAAGATTAAGAATTTCAAGGCCAATCAGCTTGTACAGACGCATTTCCAATATTGCGCCAGCCTGTCTTTCTGTGAAATCAAGACCTGCAGCCTGCTTTTTTGACTGCTCTGACTTAAACTTGATTCCCTCAACATTACCATTAACAAGGCAGTCCTTAGCCATCTTGAGATTAGCGCTGCCTCGTAATATCTCGATAATAAGGTCAATAATATCACATGCTCTTATAAGACCTTCCTTAATCTCCCTATTAGCCTTCTCCTTTTCAAGAAGTGTTGTGTACTTTCTTGTAGCAAGCTCATACTGGAAATTAATGTGGTGTTTTATTATATCCTTAATACCTAAGGTCTCAGGTCTTCCATCAACGATAGCCAGCATATTTACGCCAAATGTATCTTCCAACTTGGTCTTCTTGTAAAGAAGATTTTCAAGATTCTTGACATCAGCGTTCTTCTTAAGTTCAAGGACAATTCTTATTCCTTCCTTAGAAGATTCATTGGAAATGTCGACAATATCGGTAGTTTTCTTAGTTTCTATAAGGCTTACAACATCAGATATAAATTTACCTATGTTAGCACCAATCATTGTATATGGAATCTCTGTAATAACAAGCTTGTCCTTCTCAGAACGGTTCTTGGCAGGCTCAAATACAACCTTGCCTCTTAACTTAATCTTACCTGTTCCAGTCTCATATATTGCACCAAGCTCGCTTTTATTAATTACAATTCCACCTGTAGGAAAATCCGGCCCAAGGCAGAGCTGCATAAGCTCGTCTGTTGTGATATCCTCATTATCCATATATGCACATACTGCATCAACAACCTCTGAAAGATTGTGTGGAGGGATATTAGTTGTCATACCAACCGCAATACCATCTGCACCATTTACAAGCAGATTAGGTACTCTTACAGGAAGAACCTCAGGCTCTTTTTCTGTCTCATCAAAGTTAGGCACGAAATCCACAACATTTTTATCAAGGTCAGCAAGATATACATCCTGTGTGAACTTCTTTAACTTAGCTTCTGTATATCGCATGGCGGCAGCTCCGTCACCTTCGATAGAGCCAAAGTTTCCGTGTCCGTCAACAAGCGCCATACCCTTCTTAAAATCCTGTGAAAGTACAACAAGTGTCTCATATATTGAACTGTCACCATGTGGATGGTATTTACCCATTGTATCACCAACGATACGTGCAGACTTTCTGTGAGGCTTGTCGTAATTAAGCCCCAACTGGTCCATGGCGTACAGCACCCTTCTCTGTACCGGCTTTAAACCGTCCCTTACATCAGGAAGTGCTCTTGCTGTAATAACGCTCATGGAATAATCTATATAGGACTTCTGCATAACCTCAGAATATTCAGTCCTTATAATCTTCTCAGCCATTTTCTACTCCTTTAGCTTTTACGCATCAATCTCAGCTTCATTAGCATGCGTATATATAAATTCTCTTCTAGGTGGTACATCTGTACCCATAAGCATTGCTGTAACCTCAGTTGCAAGCCTTGCATCCTCAATCTCAACCTGCTTTAAAATTCTTGTTTCAGGATTAAGAGTTGTCTCCCATAGCTGGTCAGGATCCATCTCTCCAAGTCCTTTGTATCTCTGAAGTGTAAATGTTCCTGACGTATGCTTCTTTCTGTAATCCTCAAGTGCCTTGTCATCATATAGATATTCACCCTCGCCCTTCTTAGGAACAACCTTATAAAGAGGAGGTGTAGCAATATATACATGTCCCTGATTAATAAGCTCAGGCATGAATCTGTAGAAAAATGTAAGAAGCAGTGTATCAATATGTGCTCCATCCACATCGGCATCAGTCATGATAATAATCTTATTATATCTTAATCTGCTGATATCAAAGTCATTGCCGTAGCCCTCTAAAAATCCACAGTTGAATGAATTAATCATTGTCTTAATCTCGGCATTGGCAAGTACCTTATCTATACTTGCCTTTTCAACATTAAGAATCTTACCTCTGATTGGAAGAATTGCCTGAGTTCTTCTGTTTCTTGCAGTCTTTGCTGAACCTCCAGCTGAATCTCCCTCAACAATGAACACCTCACATTCCTCCGGATTCTTGCTCTCACAGTTGGCAAGCTTTCCGTTGCTGTCTATAGAGAACTTCTGCTTTGTAAGCATATTTGTCTTAGCCTTTTCTTCTGCTTTTCGTATCTTCGCAGATTTTTCAGCACATGCAATTACAGCGTTAAGGTCGTCCAAATGTCTGTCGAAATAAAGCTGTACCTCGTCTCCTGTTACATTTGCAACAACTGTACCAGCATCCGGATTATCAAGCTTGGTCTTGGTCTGTCCCTCAAATCTTGGTGCAGGGTGCTTAACTGCAACAACTGCAGTCATACCATTTCTTACATCAAGACCTGTAAAGTTCGCATCCTTATCCTTTAAGATGCCAAGTTCTCTCGCATACTGGTTGATAATCATTGTAAACTTGGTCTTAAAGCCTGTAATATGCGTTCCACCCTCCTGAGTGTATATGTTATTACAGAAGCCAAGAATATTTTCCTCAAATTCATTAACAAACTGAAATGCTACTTCAACCTCAATATCTTCCTGCTTCTTCTTAAAGTAGACGATATCGCATACTGTCTCTTTGCCATTGTTAAGGTCTTTGATATATGCCTTAAGTCCGTCAGGCTCATGGAAAGTTTCCTTATCCTCGCTGCCCTTTCTCTTATCTTCAAACTCAATTGTAAGCCCCGGATTAAGATATGCAGTCTCATGAAGCCTGCTCTTTATCGCGTCTGCTTTGAATCTAGTCTTTTCAAATATTTCTCCATCAGGAAGAAATGTAACAGTTGTACCAGTATCATTTTTTCTGCATGTACCAATCTTTTCAAGCGGCGCTGTTGCTTTTCCACGCTCGTATCTTTGCTTGTACACACCACCATCAACTCTTATCTCAACCTCAAGCCATACAGAAAGTGCATTAACTACAGATGCACCAACGCCGTGAAGTCCTCCTGATATCTTATATCCGCCATCTCCGAACTTGCCGCCTGCATGAAGTACTGTAAATACAACCTCAACCGCAGGTATTCCGGCTTTAGGATGGATTCCGATAGGAATACCTCGTCCATTATCCTTGATAGTTGCTGTTCCATCATCATTAAGAGTTACATTTATCTGTGTACAAAAACCCGCAAGATGTTCATCCACTGAATTATCCGCAATCTCATATATAAGATGATTAAGACCTTTTGTTCCGACACTTCCAATATACATACCTGGTCTCATTCTTACCGCTTCAAGACCCTCCAGTATTGATATACTGTTAGCATCATATTTATTAGCTGCCATTATTAATTACTCTCCTCTTTACTTTCCAAAATACGCATTGAAAGTATCCTCAAAGCTGCTTCCCAACGTATACGCATCCTGAATACTTAATTTCTTCCATTCGCTATTATTAAATTCCATATATATACCAGCTTCATATTTCTCAAAATCAGTATTAAACTGCTCTAACTTTCTCTTTTCAAGAATTGCAGACTTATTAACCTCGGTCTTAGCCTTATCATTATCCGATGTACATCTTATAATGTAATATCTGCCTGCTGACTCAACTATACTGCTCATCTCACCAGTAGACAGATTGAATGCTGCTTTTTCAAATGCTGCATCCATCTCGCCACGTTTCAGTTCGTACTCATATTCGCCATCCGCATTGTATTCCTTGGCAACAGCAAAGAATGAACTTCCTGAATTCACAAGATTATATGCCTTATTAATATTTTCCTCTGAATCTGATACAATATACTGGATATCAATAACTCTTGCCTCATCTGCGCTTACTTCAATATCCATGCTGGAAGTAAGGTCATCGTAGAGTTTCTGTGCTATTGCAAATTCAGTAAACATTGTATTCAGTTTATCCTTAGTTATTCCTGTACTGCTTATCTGCGATTCTGTTAATTCATTGTAAAATGCATCAACAGCCTTACCCACAGAATCTTTTTCTTCTCTTCCAAGCACAACACCGCGTTCCTTAGCCTTAACATTCATAGCCTTGACGCGCATTAACTTACTCTTAATCTGGTCCTTAATATAGCTTTCAAAATCAGCATCACCAATTTTCTCTCTCCATATATTACTGCCAAACATTTCCTCATATTCCTTCTTCACATCAGACATGAGAATATCTGCCTCGCATGTATAAGTTATCTTCTGTCCTGCTGTCTTAATAAGCTCACCGCTCTTCATTCCTGTTGTAAAATATATCAGACGTCCATTAAAGAACTTAATATATCCTGCAACCAATAAAACTACAACAAGAATAACTGCTAATATAATAAATGGTTTTTTTCTTCTTTTCATATTCTATCCTCTTTAATTATTTGTGATATGGCTCATTCTTCATAATCCTGTAAGCCCTGTATATCTGTTCCAAAAGAATAACTCTCATAAGCTGGTGTGGAAATGTCATCCTTGAAAAACTCAGCTTATAATCAGCTCTCTTAAGTACTGCATCTGCAAGTCCCAAAGAGCCTCCTATTACAAATGTTATGTTACTTGTTCCTTCTATTCCAAGTCTGTCAATCTTCTCAGAAAGTTCAACAGAATCAAGCATTTTTCCTTCTATTGCAAGTGCACATACATAAGCATCATCTTTAATGACAGAAAGGATTCTCTCCCCTTCCTTATTCTTAATCTGTTCATTGACAACATTACTTGCATTATCCGGTGTTTTCTCATCAGCCAGTTCAACTATATCCAACTTACAATATCTTGAAAGTCTCTTGGAATACTCATCAACTGCCTGGGTATAAAACTTTTCCTTAATCTTGCCTACACATACAACATTTATACGCATCTGTACTATCCTTCCACGAAGAAATATCCGCCATTATCAAGCTTGAATACTTCTAACTGCTCAAGAAGCTCATCATTGCTTAAATCAGATACATCCATACCTTCATCATCCATAACTTCTCTTAACTCTTTAATATCCTTGCAGTATACTGCCATACAGTCCTCTAAGAATTCCTTAGCCTCCTCTAAATCATATGCAACAGGCTCATCGAAAAGCTGTTTCTGATCTCTTAGAAACACCTTCGCACACTCATCAATATGTTTATCCATAACTTAAATCTCCTTATCTTATATCCTTAAATTGCTCTCTTAATGTTCCTTCTACCCATCCTGTTACGAAACGCCCGTGTTTCTTAACATCTTCTACAGCTTTCTCCATAACATATGAATAATATACCTTATCCAACATAGCGATATCATTATAATTATCACCAAATGCCATACATTCTTCAGGTTTTAAGCTGAAATATTTCTGTATCTGTTCAATTCCTCTCCCCTTATTGACATTAGTATCCATAAGGTCTAAGTAAAGTTCTCCTGATACAAGTACTGAAGCCTTATCACTCCATTTGTTAATAAAATGTTCTTTAGAGTTCTTAATTCCTGTCATATCACACACAGCTATCTTTAATATATCCTCATCAATGTCAGTAAACTTATCGACTAATGTAGTATGATAATTGACCACTTTTGTCATTCTGTAATAATATTCTTCAGACTTAGGCTTAATATATGCCGTATGTTCTCCTGATACAAGCACCTCACAATTAGGCTGCTCAATTACATCCTCAATTATCTCTAACGCAAGCTTCCTATCCATCGCAGTCTTTCCAATAGTTTCACCCTTGTATTCCACAAGAGCACCATTCTCTGCAATATATGCAAGCTTATCACTGACAGCACCAAAAAGTCTCTTAAGACTCGTTATCTGCCTGCCACTAGCTGGCGCGAATATAACGCCTTTGTCAACAAGTTTATTGATATACTGTATAGCCGATTCATCAATGCTCTGTGCTCCGTTAAGAAGCAGTGTCCCATCAAGGTCACTTGCTACGAATTTAACCATATGTTTTCTCCTTAAAATACTTTAAGCTCATGTACAAGTCTTGCAACAGGCAGACCGACAACGTTATTATAGTCGCCTTCAATCCCCTTAATGTATGCTGCGAATTTTCCCTGAATACCATATGCACCAGCCTTATCCATAGGCTCTCCTGTGCTTATGTAATCCCTGATTTCCTCATCAGTCATATCATATACCCACACATCAGTCTTTTCATAAAAACTTACATTCTTATGTGCACTGCATATAGTTACACCTGTATACACCTGATGTATCTGACCTTCTAAAGACTTAAGTATTCTGAATGCATCCTCTTCATTCTTAGGCTTGGTAAGAATCTCTCCCTTATGGTAAACAATAGTATCTGCACCTATAACAATTACAGAATCCTCTTTATCTGCATATTGCTCTAATACAGACTGTGCCTTAGCAGAAGATAATTCTCTTACATAATCTTCCGGCTCCATCTCTTTAATATTCTCATCTGCATCACTTGTAACAACAGTAAAATCAAGTCCTACCTGACTCATTAATTCTCTTCGTCTTGGTGAACCCGATGCAAGTATCAAATGTTTCATAAAACTTCCATCTCCTTGTTCTTCACTGTATTTTGTGTTCAGAGCCTACTTTGACTCATACATATTGCATTATAGCATAAAAAAACAGAGTGCTTCAATACCACTCCAATAAAAAAGGCACAACAATATATGCTGTGCCTTAATAATAATTAATAGTAAATATTATTTTTTATTATTCTTCTTGCTTATAACAATAACTGTTCCGAATATAACAACTGCTGCTACAAGAACTATAACATATACCCAGACATGATTGTTGTCACCTGTCTTTACAACTTCTTCATTAGCAGCAACTTCACCATTCTTTCTTACTCTTGAACCATCAATTGCCACTCCGTCTTTTCCTGTTACCTGTTCTTCATCTCCAGCAACTTCGCCACTCTTCTTAGTAACATCTGTGCCTGATATATCATCAGCTTTCTTAGTCGCATCCCCTGTCTTTATCGACTCTTCAGCTTTTGTTGTATCATCAGCTTTAATTACTGCATCAGCCTTTGTTGTATCACTTACTGTAGTTTCTTCAACTGCCTTTGTTGTCTCATTTACCTTAGTTTCTTCAACAACTTTTGTTGTCTCATTTTTCTTAGTTTCTTCAGCTGCCTTTGTTGTCTCATTTACCTTAGTCTCTTCAGCTGCCTTTGTTGTCTCATTTACCTTAGTCTCTTCAGCTGCCTTTGTTATCTCATTTACCTTAGTCTCTTCAGCACCCTTTGTGGACTCATCAACCTTTGTCTCAGCAGCAGTTTCCTTTGCTGTTGTACCTTCCTGCTGGCAATCAGATATGAAATGCATCTGACCATTAATATTAACGAATGTATTTGCAATTGCCCTTCCATTGCATGTTGATGTAAGTGTAACATCTGCTCTTGGAGCAACTACTATACCACATATCTCCCCCATGTTGAACTTACCTGAAACATTAACAGCATTAAATATTACTGTATCAGATATATCAACATCTGTTAATCCGCCTGAATTCTTTCCATTAATGCTGAATCTCTTAACCTCTGCATCTCCATCTGCACCTAAAAGATTCATAATAACAAACTGACCATCAGCCTTATTAGTTATACTTAACTGACCTTCTCCATAATAAGTTGATACTTCATTGCCCTGCCAGTCTTTATAATTACTTGCATACATATTAACAACTACAATCTGCTTATCCTTAAATGATGAAAGATCAATCTTTTTCTCATCATTAGCTTTGATAACGATGTCAGCTTCTTCATCAGAAATATCTGCATATTCTTTAAAATTGTCATACACCTTATCAAGTGCTGCAGTTACGTCCATATAATCTTCAGCATAATAAACATTGATTGTATCTTTACAGTTGTTGACGTTAATGACAGCCCCTGTTCTTTTTCCGTCAGCACCTTTAATATAACACTTGTTCTCCGTCGGAACATAATCGTAATCTGTTCCTAGAACAAGATTATTAAATGCATTCCTGTCAATAAACACCTCAGCCGAACCTGTGTTATCAAAACTTCTGATATAAGTTGTTCCCACACTCATATCCAGCCAGGCACTCAGCCACTGGTCTGTTATGACAAGATTATTGGTTGCAAAACATGTCTGATTATGATTAGCGTTCTTAAATTCATCTGCAACCACACCATATGGCTTAGCTGCTCCTAACAGTTCATCAAGTACATCCTGTGTCTTAGAATATGCCCCAGCCTTTAATGAAGTTCCCGCAATCACAGAACCAGCAACCATTACTGCAACAAGAACACCACTAATAATTTTCTTCGACTTTGCACTCAAACTACTTAATCGTTTTCTTAAAAACATTACCATCCCTCCGAAATGTTTGAATCAATAGTTTTACCCCTTTAACTATATTTTCTCCCCACAAGCGTATAATAGCATTAGTACTATAGTACCGCTTCCCCCTTTGAGGGGGATTTTTTAATTCTACATAAATAAAACAACCCATGTTCCTTAATCGTTATCATTCTAGTATACGTTAAGGACATGGGTACTATTACAGATTATTCAATTAAATAATATATTAAGCTTCAAGACTTCTGTTCATGGCTGACTCTAACGCATCAATAGAAGCTCTGATGATATCATGGTCAATACCAATACCAAAGTAATTCTTTCCATCCTCTCCTGTAATACCAACATATGCAATGGCACTAGAATCAGAGCCCTTCTTTAATGAATGTTCTTCATAACAGAAGATATCGCAAGGCTTTCCAAAGTGGCTGGCAAGAGCATTACTTACAGCATCAAGACGACCATTACCGCCATCTTCAACATTGTACTTCTCACCATTCTCATTAATAGTTACGACTGTCTGTATTCCATTAATCTGCTTGAAATGTACTTCAGAAATCTTGAATACTGGTGTGTATTTCTTATATCTCTTCTCAAATATTTCAAGAACTTCATCTGCTGAAAGCTCCTTATGATTAACATCCGATACGTCTTTAACAGCATAACCCAGATCTTCTCTCATAGCCTTAGGAACAACCATTCCATAGTTATGTTCAAGAACATAAGCAACACCACCCTTACCAGACTGGCTATTAATTCTTATAACATCTGAATCATATGTACGTCCTACATCTTCTGGATTAATTGGAAGATATGGAACTGTCCATTTATTAGGATCATTTTCAATTCTGTAATGCATTCCCTTAGATATAGCATCCTGATGTGAACCTGAGAAAGCTGCAAAAACAAGCTTACCACACCATGGATGACGGTCATCAATCTTCATCTGTGTAAGTCTTTCAAATACTTCTGCAAGATGTGGCATATCAGAAAGATTGAGTTCAGGATTAACACCCTGCATATACATATTCATCGCAAGTGTAATAATATCTACATTACCTGTTCTCTCACCATTACCAAAAAGTGTTCCCTCAATTCTATCTGCTCCTGCAAGAAGTCCTAACTCTGCATCAGCAACACCTGTCGAACGGTCATTATGTGGATGAAGAGAAATAATAACATTTTCTCTGTTGTGCATGTATTTAGACATATATTCAATCTGGCTTGCAAATACATGTGGAAGCGACATTTCTACTGTAGCAGGAAGATTGATGATACATTTCTTATCAGGAGTTGGCTGCCAGATATCAACAACAGCGTTGCATACCTCAAGTGCATACTCTGGTTCTGTTCCTGTAAAGCTCTCTGGACTGTATTCAAAAAGGAAGTTTCCTCCATCAGCTTCAGCAAGTTCCTTTAATAACTTAGCACCTTCAATAGCAATCTGCTTAACTTCTTCCTTAGACTTCCTGAATACCTGTTCTCTCTGTGCTAATGAAGTAGAATTATATACATGAACGATTGCTCTTGGAGCACCCTTTACAGCTTCAAATGTCTTCTTAATAATATGTGGTCTTGCCTGGGTAAGAACCTGGATTGTAACATCATCAGGAATCATGTTCTTCTCAATAAGTGTACGACAGAATTCATATTCTGTCTCAGAAGCTGCAGGGAAACCAATCTCAATTTCCTTAAATCCGACTTCAACTAACATCTGGAAGAATTCAAGTTTTTCATCTAGACTCATAGGTTCAACAAGAGCCTGGTTACCATCTCTTAAATCAACCGAACACCAGATTGGTGCCTTATCAACATACTCTTTGTTAACCCAGTCATTGCACTTAACTGGTGGCATAAAATAGCCTCTTTCATACTGTCTGTAATCAAACATTTCTAAAACCTCCTGAAAATAAAAATATGTATTGTTAATAAGTAAAGGCTTTCTTAAAGATAAGCATAAAAAAATCTTTCGTCCATGGGCAATTCTACCCAAAGAGACGAAAGATAAATCTCACGCGTTACCACTCTTCTTCATAGCTATGCTATGCACTCACTGAATACGTACAACAAATGTATTGCATTATATTCTGTCCACTATAACGGTTGGCTTCCGGCTACTCCTACTTCTCATAATGATTTCAGGTAGCAGCTCCAAGGCGAGTTCAATAAGTTCCTTCGACTGCCTCGCACCACCCGGCAGTTCTCTGACTCTGGTTCCTATCTAATAGTCCTCTTCACAGCATTTACTTATTATGTATGCTTATTATACTTGTCATTTTTTATAAAGTCAAGCATAAATTCAAGTTCTTCTTTGGAAATATTCTTATCAGAATATCTGGCTTTTTCATAACTTCTTGTAATTCTTTCAGCAGTCGCAGCATTTGAAGTAATATTATTTCTTGTGATATCCTCAGGCTGCATATAAACCAAACTGTCTGCAGCCATCTTTTCTTTTCTCTTATCCAGCATCGCTGCCTTTTTAAATGCTTTTCTATATTGCATATTAACCGCAAGATTGGTTTTCTCCACAGCACGCTTAGACCTTCTGATTTTTCTTTCATGCCTGCCTGTTCCTATGAATTCAACCTCATCTCCATTATCATCCCTTGATTCCTTGAACTTTCTCGCATATCTTACAATAACATATATAACAGCAATCATTAACCCTGTAATAATAACCACTGTGAAAGCAACGAAAACTGCCTGCATAACAGGATTATCCGCATATTCTTTTATCTCTGTTTCGTCATACAAAGCATCATCCTTATTGATTGGTTGAGTTGGCTGCTGAGGCAGAGCTTCGTCATTTTCTTTCATAAGCATGAGCAGCAATTTAAGAAGCGGTCTGAATACTACACCTAAAATACTTCCCATCAGTGCAAATATATTACCACCATCTCCTCTGTAGAACAGAAGCATTCCCATTATCATTAATACAGCTACAACAGCCACAGTTGCCATATTAATGCCTGTTATTCTTCTTGCTGGGAATTCAGATTTACCTGTATTACTTATAAATAAATCATTAACTCCTTTAAGCTGATTCCCTATAAGGAAAAGAATTATAAAAAGGGCAAACATCAATGATTCAAAACTTACAAGTTTTGTACTGCCATTCTGTCCGCCAAGTGTACTTCCAACAATCATAACAATGCAATACACCACTGACATTCTCTCTGTTGTCTGCATTACCGCTTTCTTTTCATCATCATTAACATCTTCTGTTTTAGTGCTGAACCGCGACTCCTTCATATATTCAGTTTTTCTTACATTAGCAATCCTTACACTTACAGATCGTACACATACAACAAACACACTTACAAAATATGCCGTACTTTCAGCATCTGTTCTTCCAAGCATAATTGCTGCTGCAATAAGTACTATATGAATCATTACAAAAAGAAACAACGACTTTATATATTTTCTTGCAAAAAATGTAATGACTACAGGAATAGTAACCAGTGTGGCATATAAAATATATTCATCAGACTTTTTAACAACCCCTAGAATTATCATTGCAGCAAATGCCATAAAAACAACACACTGACTAAGTAATTCCACAACTGACCGCGCTACATATAATGTTTTATTTCCTGAACGCGCAACAGACTCACTCATATTGCTTCTCCTTACTTAACTTCCCATCCAACCGGCTCAAAATCACATAATTCCAGTCCATAATCATCTCCTGGAAAATGTGGTACAATCCATACCATATCTGCCTGAAGCCTGCTGATTTTATTAATAACACTCTGCAATTTCTTTCTTCTGCTTGCAGAGATTAAAACATATACATATTCACTTTCTATTCTCATATTATCCGGCTCAAAAATTTTTTCAAGCATAGCAGAGTATTCTTCCATAGTAATTCCTGTATCAATCCTTGCAAGTGCAGTATTAATATTATTGAGATGTCCTATTCCAGAACCATTATTTATTACAACCGGACTCTTTGTATCAACATCACATCCATTGCTGAGCATTGAAACATTTATTCCACATGCAATTAGCATCTGTGATATTCCTGCTGCAATACTTATAGCCTGTTCGTCAACTGCATCATACCTCAATACTCCGTCTTCTTCGAGATTTAGCAGAATGCATACATTTCTGCTGACAGACTCATCATATTCATTAACCATAAGATTGCCGGTTCTTGCCGTTGCCTTCCAGTTGACATTCTTAAGGCTGTCATTACCCGTATAGTCTCTTATCCCCCTGAATACAAATGGATCTTCAAGCATATATTTTTTCCGTTCTGCTTCTCCTGTAATCCTACTGTTCACTGGTTTTAACACTGTCGGGTCTGCCGGTTTTGGATATACTGTTATTTCACAGTTATTATCAGTCTTTAGAACATTAATTTCATTCATAAACAAGCCAGAGAATACAATCTCAAGACCTGAAATGCGGTAAACGCCCCTTCTTGTGCACCTGACAGGAACCTTTCTTGTAATTCTCTGATTAGAAAGAAGCGAAAATACATCATTACGGTAAGTCTTATCCGATACGCTTGAATTAGTATCTGAACCTGTAAAAAGCAATTCTCTTGCAGCCTGAAATTTAAGATTAATACAAGGAAGTGGCAGCCTCTTGGCATTAGTAACAACTTCTGTAATATTAACAATATCATCCTTAACCACATGCTTTTTATCAAATTCAAGACTCACTGTAAGATTTTTATTCCAGTTATATCTGTACACAAGCTTTACAGCAATGTACACAATCAATACACCTAAAAGCATTAACAAAACATTCATTATCTATTCCAATCTTCAGTAGGAACTGCTGTTTTCGAGACAACATTGCCTATGATCTGTTCTTTATTATCTCTGTTCATAAAACCAGTCTGTAAAACAAGTCTGTGTGCCCATACATATGGTGCCAAAATCTTAATATCCTCTGGCACAACATAATCTCTGCCTGATACATACGCATATGCTCTTGCAGCATTCAGCATGCCAAGTGTTCCTCTTGGACTGACACCTGTTAATACATTTTCTTCATTTCTTGTCATTCTTGCAAGTTCAACAATATACTCAATAAGCACAGGATGAATATATACATTCTTAGCATCTTCCTTCATTGCTATAACATCCTCACAGGTTGCCACTTTTTCAAGAGTTATTTCCGGATTAGATGTAAGGAATCTGTTAAGAATGAGTACCTCATCATCTTTCTCTGGATAACCCATATTAATCTTCATAAGGAATCGGTCAAGCTGCGCCTCTGGAAGCTGATAAGTTCCTGCTGTCTCAATAGGATTCTGTGTTGCAATTACAACAAATGGTTCTTCTAACTTAGAATATTCACCATCCACAGTAACCTGATGTTCCTCCATACATTCAAGCAATGCTGACTGTGTTCTAGGTGTTGCCCTGTTAATCTCATCTGCAAGAATAACATTAGCGAATACCGGACCTCTTCTGAATACGAATTCACCCTCTTTCTGGTTAAACACATGCACACCTGTAATATCTGAAGGAAGCAGATCTGGTGTAAACTGAATTCTTGAAAATTGTCCATCAATGCTCTTTGCAAATGCTTTCGCCATCATAGTCTTACCTGTACCCGGAACATCTTCTAGAAGAACATGTCCACCGGCAATAATACTTGTAAGGACCAGTTCTGAAACATTTCTCTTACCCACAATCACCTTACTTACATTATCTAATATATCTGAAGCTTTACTCATAATACCTCCTCGTAACACGAAATTTAAACTCAGATAATTATAACAAAAACACTGCCAGAACAGCAAGTGTCTGACAGTGTTAATAGGTTAAATAATTATGAACTTTTGATGAATTTAATTATCTGTAGGCATCTCCTGATTAACATCAATACCTCTTGGAGCAACAGGTGTTGAGAACACAATCTGTGTACTTGTTCTTCCGAACTTCTGAAGCTGGCCGATAAATGTATCAAGTTCCATGGTACTTGGGAACATAACTTTTAATAGCATTGAATAATTGCCTGTTACACAGTTACATTCAACAACATTAGGGCATGACTTGATAAATGGATAGAAATCCGGTTTCTGCACAGGAGCAACTTCAAGATTAATAAATGCTGTTATATGATACCCCAGCTTTAACTGATTAATCTTAACTTCATATCCTTCAATAATCTCTTCCTTCTCAAGTCTCTCAATTCTTGCTGAAACAGCCGGTGATGAAAGGAAAACATTCTCGGCGAGTGCCTTTAATGGCATTCTTGCATTCTGCTGTAATAATGTAATTATCTTCTTATCGATTTTATCCATGGCGTGAACCTCCAGATTATATTATTCGTTGTAAATGCTATTAATTTAACCAAAAAGGGGACAATCCTAGCGTTGTTGCTAAAATCGTCCCCTTTGACTTAAATTATTAACTTATGCATAATATACACCTTACATAATAAAATGGCAAGTGTTTTTTCTTTATTTTCATTGCTTTTATACATAATATTTGTTAGAGTAGAGAAAATACTAAAGCCATTACTGGCAGAACGGAGACATTATGGAGAATAATAATCAGGAATATAACACAGTAACTCTTATGCTTGACGATAACACAGAATGTGAATGTGCAATAATACGCATATTCCCTGCTGGAGATAACGACTATATCGCACTTCTTCCACTTGAGGGTGAAGCTGCAGACAACGATGAGGTATATCTTTACAGATACAAGGTTGAAGGCGACAACGAACCTGTACTTGAGAATATTGAATCTGATGAAGAATATGAGCTTGTATCTGAAGCATTTGACGAAGAATTAGATGCTATGGAGTATGAAGATCTGTACGAAGAAGAGGATAACGAGCAGTAAGAAGCTCTTCTATAAAGCGTGAACGGGTTGTATCTTTGTTGTACCTCTGCTTGGGGTACAGAAGATACAACTTTTCTTTTGCCCTCGTCATCGCAACATAAAAGAGTCTCCTCTCCTCTTCAATCTGCTCATCTAAAATCGACTTATTATACGGTATTATCCCCTCACAGGCATCCATTACCAGTACAATCTTATATTCAAGACCTTTAGAGCCGTGCATTGTAAGCATATGCACACCGTCTGCTGTATTATTCTGTCTGTCTTTATCGCACTGCCTGATGTATTCTACAATACCATCAAGCCATTGTGACAGACTCATATACTGTGAAGCCCTGTGTGCCAGTTCATCAAGCACATTATATAATTCTTCCTTATCAGCCTTGTGTTCATATATATAATTCCTTATATACTCATCATAACCAACACCCTTTCTTATATAATTAACAGCTGCAAATGGAGACATACTTCTTATCATACTAATATCAGACACCAGCTTTTCTACCTGTTTACTCATCTGTTCATTCCCCTCATAGCCTCTCTTCAATGCATTAATATCTGCCGGCTGTGTAATATATGAACGGCTTATATATCGGAGCGGCTTATTAATAATCCGCAGAAAATCTATTCTTTCCCTGCTGCCAAGTGCTATCCTTATATATGTAAGAATATCCTTACTTATCCAGTGCTCATATATATCCTGTACTACCGAATAATCGCAGCATGGAATTCCATCACTTTCAAGCCTTGACATATACATATTCCCAATTACATTAGTTCTTGATAACACAGCAATGTCATCAGCAGCTATTCCAGTATCAATCAGTCTTCTTATCTCTGATACAAGAAATGCTTTCTCATCATTCAGACTGTTAAATTCATATACAGACACAGTATCTCCTTGTGAATTGTACGTCGTTATATCTTTATAATAACGATGCTCATTCTCCTCTGCTACAGCCCTTGAAGCAAACACAATATTGCCCGTTGACCTGTAATTAATACACATGTCAATTCTCACTGCATCACTATAATACTTATTGAAATCTAACATTATCTGTGGAGCAGAACCCCTGAATCCATATATACTCTGGTCATCATCCCCCACCACAAAAAGATTTCTGTATTCATCAGCAAGAATCCTCACAACATCAAACTGTGCCTTATTAATATCCTGAAATTCATCTATCAGAATGTACTTATATTTATTCTGCCACGCCCTCCTGTAATCTTCTCTCTGCATCAGAAGCTCGCGGCACTGTACAATCATGTCATCAAAATCAATCAGATGCTTTCTTACAAGCATATCATCATAAGCCATGTATATTATTCTGAAACTCTGTGGCGGAATGCATCTGCTCTCATATTCATCTATATTAACAGCCTCACCCTTAACACGGCTTATCTCAGATAAAACACCATCTACAGCTTCCTTCTCATCATCATACTCCAATTCAAGCCTGTGTATCTGGTCTTTCACGAATTCATGCTGTACCTGTGGCGTAATAATGCAGCGTGCAGAATAATTATATGCTGCCTTAAGTATGGTAAAAAATACTGCATGAAATGTGCCAAATGTTACTGCTGAACTTCTACCTTCTGACAGCCCCTTAAACTTAAACTTCATCTGCTCTGCTGCAGCCTTAGTAAATGTAATAACAAGAATATCAGACGGCTTGACCCCGCATCTGTCGATAAGATACCTTACCCTGTGTGTAAGAACCGTAGTCTTTCCAGAACCTGGTCCTGCAATTACCATACACGGTCCTTTATTATGTTGTATAGCCTGAATCTGTGCTTTATTAAACTGCAAAAGCGGCACCCCTTATAATAATCTTACACAAACAAATGTATATTAAGATTATATAAGTATGCCGCTATCATGTCAACCTAATAATATATATTTTATATTTTATTAATAACTTGTTATGTTATCATCAGAATCATCAGTATTAGATATATCCTTGATAACAACATAATATTCAACTTGTGGATTAACCTGTACAAGAACCCTGTCACCCTTCTTATGCCCAAGAAGAGCCTTGCCAAGAGGCGACTCTATGCTGATCATACCGCTTAATGAATCAGCCCTGATTGTAGTAACAATCTTAATAGTCTCAGTGCTTTCATCATCCTCATACAATACCTCAACCGTATTATTAACGCCAACCTCATCATCTGCTGATGAATCATCAATAACAGTCGCATTCTTAATCGTTCTCTGCAGATATCTTATTCTGCTTTCATTCTTATTCTTAAATCTTTTCGCTGCATGATACTCGAAATTCTCACTTAAATCCCCCTGAGCCCTTGTCTCCTTGACATCATCAAGTGCAGCCTTTCTTACCTCATGTATCCTGTACTCAATCTCTTCTTCCATCTTCTTGATATCATTCTTAGTAAGTTCGTGTCCCATATCTATCCTTCTTTCTTACTTTTAATAATCAATTAATAATTAATGAAATAATACGAGTATATTTTGCCCTTTTAAGATACATTTTGCAAGTCTATTCTGTCTCGACTTTAAGTGTCTTGATTTCAAATATAAAATACAGCACATGGAAAATCCATACAAAACCAAGAATAATTCTTCCAACCGGCACAGCATGCATCATAATAAATCCAATGCTCATAAAAATTGTAACCGTAACCATTATTCTAATCTTAGTTTTCATAGTCATCCCTTTGCCCTGCCTTATTCCTTTAAAGACTTAAGGATAATAGCTTCATTTAAACTGTCCAGATTACTTGTCTGCTCATCAAGAAGCACGAATGGTGCGTCATGTAAAAATGCTCTGGCAAGTCCGATTCTCTGCATCTCGCCGCCTGATAGCATGTCTCCAAGCTCACCAACATTAGTGCCCCTTATCTGTACTCCAGAATCTCATAAAAAGCTTAAGAAGTGTTGATTTACCGCTTCCGCTTCTTCCTGAAATTCCAATAATGCTTCCATCCGACATTAATCGGCTGTGAGTAGTTCATATTCTGCTTATACAAATCCATAATACCTTTTTTACATTCTTTACTAATAAATCAATCCATGATATAATATTTCAAATTTGAACTATTCATTTTTGTAGCTTTAGATTTATGACTAAAGTCAAATAACAATAAAATGAATACTGACTATCCCATGCATCTTAATATTAACTAAGAAAGGTTCTTCGTTTTATGAACTCAGGAATTGAATTCGCACAGAAAATCAACCTTGCATATAATTCTATATGCAAGCCACTTTTACGTAAACTTAATCTTCCACAGACAGCCTTCGATATTCTAATGTTTCTTGCAAATAATCCTGAATACACAACTGCAAGAGATATAGTAGAAATAAGAAAAATCAAGGCAAATCTTGTTTCCGTCAATGTGGACAAGCTCGTAGCTGATGGCTACATCATACGAAAAGAAACAGCGGGAGATCGCAGAAAAACACAACTTATATGCACACCTGCAGCGAAAAAAATAATTGAAGAAGGCAGTGCTTTACAAAAAAAATTTCTTGAACATCTTTTTGATAATATGGATACAGCAACAAAAGAGGCATTTTTGACTGGCATGAAACAGATTGAAAATAATCTTGATAAGATACTTGAAAAAAAGTAATCTGCCAACATCCGTATTTTAAATATTAATTTTACAATCATGTTTGTGCCAGCGTGTACCTGACACAAAACTTATTATTACTAATATTACACGCAGAAAAGAGGATATTTTATGTCACTACTATTAATTATTGCCGTAACATTTTTTGCTGGTATGGGAGCCGGACTCGGTACCGGATTTGCCGGTATGAGTGCAGCTGCCGTAATCAGCCCTATGCTTATCACATTTTTAGGAATGGATCCTTACGTGGCTGTAGGTATTGCCCTTTCTTCTGATGTGCTTGCTAGTGCTATATCCGCATACACATATGGAAAAAACAAAAACCTTGATATTAAAAATGGTATTATTATGATGGTAAGTGTCCTTATATTTACAGTCGTTGGAAGCTATGTATCAAGTCTCGTTCCTTCGACAACTATGGGGAATTTTTCAGTATTTATGACTTTCCTTCTTGGAATCAAATTTATAGTAAAACCTGTTATGACAACAAAGGAAGCTATGCAGGGTGTATCCGCTAAGAAACGCGCCATCCAGTCAATTGTATGCGGTATATTAATCGGTTTTATATGTGGTTTCATTGGTGCTGGTGGCGGCATGATGATGTTACTTATACTTACCTCAGTGCTTGGATATGAACTTAAAACCGCGGTCGGTACAAGCGTGTTTATTATGACTTTTACAGCACTAACCGGAGCTGTATCTCATTTTGCTATTGGAGGAATTCCTGATATAACTGTATGGATATTATGCATTATATTTACACTCATATGGGCAAGAATAGCTGCCGTATTCGCAAATATGGCAACCCCTAAGACACTCAACCGTGCAACTGGTGTTATCCTTGTTATACTTGGCATAGTGGTTATGCTTTTTTCGTATCTTAATTAATTGATTTTGCATATAAATAACCCAGTGGCTGTTACTCTGTACAACAGTCACTGGGTTACTATTCTTTATGATTAAATTTTCCAAATCTCCTTCTAATATCATCAACTACCTTATCTGCCTTCTGCAATTTCTCTCGATATTCAGCGTTGCTAAAAATATCTAATTGTTCCCAGTAATTATCATTAACCAGATTCGAACCTCTTACTCCTAAACTTCTAGTAGGATTATTCCATGAATAATTCTCTTTAAATAAAGCATAGGCACTTTGTGCAATCTCCCTTGTAATATTAGTTGCATTCCCAAGTTTTTTCTGCCTTGAAAATGATATCAGTTTGTTATCTCTTATACTGATTTCTACAACCCTGCACTTAAATCCATTTTTCCTTAATCTGGCTGCAACGCTCTCTGCCAGGTTATATAATACAATCTTTACATCTTCGTCCGTTTCTAAATCTCTTGGTGTTATAGTGCCATTACCGATAGATTTTATCGGAGCAGATGTATTCTCCTTCTTTACCGGTGACTCGTCGTACCCATTCGCAAAACTCCATAGAATTGCTCCCATCTTGCCAAACACATCAGTAATCCAGTCTATATCTGTTCTTGCCAAATCACCTATTGTGTGGATTCCATATTTCTGCATTTTATTATTATTTGCACGGCCAACATACAATAAATCTGACATCGGAAGTTTCCATGCCTTTGTCTTAAATTCATTCTTATACATTGTAGTATTAGATATTAATGGATGGGACTTAAAAAAGGTTCTTAAACAAATCCATAAGTCCAATGCAACGGTATTTGAATGGGCAAACTCTCCTGTCGTATATTACACAACTTCAATGTGGAAAGAATATATAACACTGCAAAATCATATTTTTCTGGCATGCAAATGGATTGAAGAAAGGAAGTGTCCTCCACCAGTTCTTTTTAATGATTTAAAGCCATTTTTACATAGTATATATCATATATCATTTATAAAGTTAATATATCAACTATTTTTATTGTATAAATATATTTTATTCTTTTTCTTGCACTTTCTCATAAATACGTTATAATATATAAGTCACATTTAAATATCGGCGTGTGGCTCAGTTTGGTAGAGCGCGTGGTTCGGGACTACGAGGCCGCAGGTTCAAATCCTGTCACGCCGACTTATAAAAAATTCATGCAGATTGTGGTAAATGTGATTACTACAATCTGCATGAATTTTTTATATTATTTATGCAATTATTCTATACAAGATTATTTTTAACATATGCCAGTGCTTTATTAACAGGAAGTAGGGATATAACTACAAGAGTTACCACTGCTTCAAGCCCAATATACGAGCCATTGTAAACAACTGAATAAAGTATCGCACTATTAAAAAATTCTGGTGTATACACGGCAAAGAATATCCAGCCGGACAAGAAAGAACATATAAATCTTCCAATAACCCCGACTATATACCCTTTAATCAATCCATGCCTTGAATTAGAAAATATTCCTGATAAACCCAGTGCACCAAATCCTAATATATAATCAAGAAGAACCTGTGGAATATTCAGGATATATGGATCAAGCAATAACTGTAAAACACCATATGCAAGAGCTGCTGTTAATCCCACCTTTATTCCATACCAGTATCCTATAAGCACTATGAATAACATACTGAAAAGTGTAACTGAACCTCCCATTGGCAGTTTAATAACTTTAATCATGGAAGTCGCAATAGCCAGTGCCACCGCCATTGCTGCAAATGCAATATGTTTTACCTTTATTTTGTTCCCCGATAAACTCATCCATTTCCTTTCTTTAACCTTTATTCTTTATATTATGTAAAAAGAATATACAGATTTATACAAAATGTCAAGAAAACCCAGAGCATATTAGTAGTTTACTAAATGCTCTGGGTCAACATACTCATATTTATTTAATCACTTTAGATTAAACTCTTTTCTTCTTAGTTGAAGCAAATAATCCTAATCCTGATAATCCAAGAAGTGAAGCAAGTGCTGCAAGTGGAGCCTTGTCTCCTGTCTGTGGAGCTTTATTATCATCCTTAACCTGTGTGTTATCAGCTGGCTTATCATCTGATGGTGTACCAGGTGTTGGATCTGCTGGTTTAGGATCTTCTGGCTTTGGATTGTCTGGTGTAGAAGAATCATCTGCCTTATATAATGCCTTAACGACTGCTTCTGCATCATAATCTTCCATAACTTTCTCTTCAGCAAATAACTTAGCCTCATCTGAAGTAAGTAATGGTCTGTCATTATTAACATAATATCCTGGACCATATGAACCATACTCTGCAAATCTTGCATCTTTATATAAGTTACCACTCATATCTCCATAACCTACAGACTGAACTGCTCTTCCAATATAGCAGTTGATAAATGTTGTAGATGCATCTGCACCCCATGGTCTTGATAACCTGTACTGACCATCACCAACTCCCTCTTCAGCTGTGAATCGGCATTCATTAAATACCATACCATAATCTGTAGAAGCATATGTTCTTGGTGCTGTATAGCATCCATCAGATTTATATGGTGTATATCTTGCAACAATATCACAATCATCAAAGTATGATGAACCTGAACCATAGATAAAATCTACATTACCTGTAATATAACACTTAGAGAAGTACTGTCTTGTTACTTCATAGTTACCATCTGCTCCTTTAACTCTTGAATCTGTAAGAAGAGTATCCTGATATCCAACAAGTCTTACATTAACACAAGCTGTCTTATCAGCAACTATACAAAGTGCATCTGCCTGCTGATCACTGCCGTTAGTATATGCAAATGAGTTCTCTACTGTAAGATTCTCTGCTGTAAATCCATCCGCATCAGAACCTACATACATAGCATTTCTTGTCCACATATCAGTAGCAGTTCCCTCAGATATAGCAGCTGAATAGTAAATATGTGTCTTCTCTGCATCTTCACCTAAAAGACTTACATTAGGCACTTCTACTGTTACACGCTCGTTATATTCACCATTCTTAATAAATATAACCTTAGATTCTGCATTATCAGCTGGAACAGAATTAACAGCTGCTTGTACAGTCTTATATGTTGCATGTCCATCTACTACATCCCCGTCATTTCCAGCAAATGCTGCATCAACAACAATATCATATTTTGGCTTGCTTACAAAATTAAATGTCTTTCTTGTTGTCTGATTATTCTCATCTGTGAATAATACCTCAACATCATTTCTTGCCTGAACCAATCCGGATAACTCAAGCTTAAATTCTTCATCAGCCTTTACACTCTGTGTTGATACTTCTTTGCCATTAAGAACAAGCTTCACACTACCTGCTCTGTCTGACTTCATTGTAATTGAAGCACTATCTGAAGCAATTGTATCGTTAGATTTGTCTGTTACTGTAAGCTTAGCAGCTTCATTCTCAACTACATACTCACCAACATGTCCATCAGATGCAAGAGTCTGAACTTTTACTGATGGATTACTTTCATTATTATCATTCTTTGCTACAACGTAATAGCAATATGGCTCTTCAGTCTTAACATTAGTATCTTCATATGTAAGACCTGCTGTAGTTGTTATTAACTCAGCCGAACCATTAGAACCTAATGTTCTGTATAAATCATAAGATGTTGCGCCATCTACTGCTGTCCAGTTTACAGAAATCTTAGAAGCAGAACCATTAGCAGTAATTGTACTCTGTGCAAGTGGCTTCTGATAACTAACTTCTGCTGATTCAATAGCTGTTCCCTGTGTATCTCCACCTACTGGAACAATTTTAAATGTATACTTTCCATCTCCTGTCATTCCTGTATAAGAGAATGAATTAATCTTAGATTCTGCAGCCTTTGTATACTCGCTGCCATCCTTTGATACATATATAATATACTTTACATTACCAGATCCTTCTGTTGCTATATCCCAGGTAAGATTAATGCTGTTTCTATCTTCTGATACTAAAGAAGCTGCATTAGCAATTACTGGTGCAACGCCTGTCGCAATATAGTAATCATTCATATCATAAACAACTTCATCAGCAGAATTAAGCAATGTTACATTAGCAATATCTACTTCAACACCAGAAAATGCTAATCCATACTGAACTTCTTTTCCTGACTGAAGTCCTTCATAATATGTTCCTGATGTTAAATCAATTGGTGAATCAACTGTTGAACCAACAACATTACCACTTGCATCAACAACTGTTAAATATGCCTTATTCTCCTTCTTAGTATATGTTAATGAATATGTTGAACCTACTGTATATGCATTAGCCAGTGAACCTGTTCCACCTGCTCCAGGAGTTGTTGAATATGTATGCTGAATCTTTAATCCTTTATGGAAATGTATTGTATCACAAGCTCTCTTGCCAGTTGCATCTGCAGCAAACTGACCAACAGCAATACCCTGCTTGTCTGTACCACTATTAATTGACTTAATAGTAATATCAGCCTTTATTGTCATATCTTCTGTTGTAGATGGGAATAACATATAATTAATTCTCTCATCCTGTCTGATATTGCCCTTCTTAATCGTTCCTCTGTCAGCTACTACTGATAATACATTACCATCTGGTGTCTCTGTATATGACATATCTCCAGCATCATTATAATCTTTTGATGTAGTGTTAGATGTCTTTAATTCACCAACTTCCGAATCAAATATTGTTTTCTTAACAGCTACATCATCCTGTGTATATTCTGATGAAACCTTAACATCTGAGAATGTTGCAGTAACACCTTCTGTAGCAAAGAAACCAACTGTCTTAGCATCTAACCCTGTTATTGTCTGCACTTTAGTCTTCTCATCAGAAAAATCCGGCTGGCTTGCAACATGATATGTAGCCTTATCTCCTGCTATTTCAAGCTTAACATATATATCCTGTGAACTTGTTGTTACAGCAGAATTAACATTACTTGCGCCACCTTTTCCTCCATCAAGATGATATCCATATCTAACCTGTGATTTAGAAATATCTGCATATAATGCTGCTGAACCGCTTGTTGCTTCGTCGCTTGCATTTCTTACGAGAAGTCCTGCCATTCCTGTTGAACCTGTCACAGTCATCTTAGCTGTAATTGTTATATTGCCTTTAGCGTTAAAATAAGCATAATAAAGATTATCCTTGCCAGCATCTTTATCAAACTTAGTTCCTGCTCCTGTTAAAGTTACTGTCTTAGAAGCTGAATCATATGCATAAGAACCTTTTCCTTCATGTTCGCCAACCTCTGATTCATTCCAGATAGTATCAAGCACTTTAGACTGTGCTACTCCCTGTTCATCTGCATATGCTATTTTGTTAACTCCGAATCCATTAGTTAATACTCCAACTGGCATCATAGTTGCTGTCATTGCAACAACAGCTGCGACAGTGGCTGCTTTCTTTAAACGTCTGGTTTTTCTCATGATATATGAAATCCCCCCAATTATTATTTGCGCTAAAACGCACATCACTAAATAAAATATATATCAAGTGCCAGTTTATATCTACTTATATTTTTGCATTTTGTTTGTTGATTACTGTTTTTTTTAGTGTTATAATACATATTGTTGCAATATTAATATATTTATCTGCATTTTTTAGTCAATATGCACATTTTACAATCTATTATATGAAAGGACTTTATTATGTCAGTAAATAATATTTCACGTTTCCGCATAGACCACGCTATTCACAAACTCCATTACTCTATGCACTCAGCACACAGCCACACATATTATGAACTTTTCTATCTTATGCATGGTAATTGTACTATTTCTATAGATGACAGACTATATACACTTTCAGAAGGTAATGTCATATTTATGCCTGCTAATTCCGTTCATAAGACATCTTATATTGGTGAACTTGTTCCTGAAAGAACATATATTGAATTCTCCCGGGACTACATAGATGCAATTGACAACTGTCTTGGAAAAAACTGGTCTGAGCATAATCTGTGGGGACACATTCTATATATTGAGAAAGAAAAACGTGAGAAAATTGACTCTCTTTTCAGGGAGATTCAGAAAGAATACGACATTATAGATGGATACTCTGACTGTTGCATAAGACAGTTATTCCAGTATCTTATTATCAGACTTGTCCGTCTCGACAGAAACACCAAAGATATTAAAGAATTCATTGCCAACTCAGATAATAAAATTAATCAGGATATGATTATTGCTGCCAAATATATTGCCGAAAATTTCAAAAACAACATAACACTTAAAGATGTTGCCAATCATCTGAATCTTAATCCATCATATTTTTCCAGTAAATTCAAAGCATTTAACAGCATTGGTTTCACTGAATACCTGCGTAATATACGCATTAATCATGCTGAATGGTATCTCATCGAAACAGATTTAAGTTTGTCTGACATTGCTGATGAATGCGGATTCTGCAATTCTAATTATTTTGGTGATACATTTAAACTGGTTAATGGGCTCTCTCCTTCAGAATTCCGGAAGAATAACAAGCCTAAGAAAGCTGAAGACTGAGTTTTTTAAAAAGAGCCTGCCGCACCAATTGATGCGACAGGCTCTTAAACCCGTATTATACGGTTTTAATATACATTTTTATTAGAACTTACCATTCTTAGCAGCTTCCTCGATGGAAACAGCTACAGCAACAGTAGCGCCTACCATAGGGTTATTACCCATTCCGATTAATCCCATCATTTCAACATGAGCTGGAACTGATGAAGAACCTGCGAACTGAGCATCTGAGTGCATACGTCCCATAGTATCTGTCATACCATAAGAAGCAGGACCTGCTGCCATATTATCTGGATGAAGTGTACGACCTGTACCACCACCTGAAGCTACTGAGAAGTACTTCTTGCCAGCTTCAAGTCTTTCTTTCTTGTATGTACCTGCAACTGGGTGCTGGAATCTTGTAGGGTTAGTTGAGTTACCTGTGATAGAGATATCAACATTCTCCTTCCACATAATTGCAACACCTTCTGTTACGTCATTAGCACCGTAGCAGTTAACCTTAGAACGAAGTCCGTCAGAATATGCGATTCTTTCGATTTCCTTAACTTCGCCTGTAGCATAATCCATCTCTGTCTCAACGAATGTGAATCCGTTAATTCTTGAGATAATCTTAGCAGCATCCTTACCAAGACCGTTAAGAATAACTCTAAGAGGTTTCTGTCTAACCTTGTTAGCCTTCTCTGCGATACCAATAGCACCTTCAGCAGCAGCGAATGATTCGTGACCTGCTAAGAAAGCGAAACATTCTGTATCTTCTTCAAGAAGCATCTTACCAAGGTTACCATGTCCAAGACCAACCTTTCTCTGGTCAGCAACTGAACCTGGAATACAGAATGCCTGAAGACCTTCACCAATAGCTGCAGCAGCTTCTGAAGCCTTTCTTGCACCCTTCTTGATAGCGATTGCTGCACCTACTGTATAAGCCCAGCATGCATTTTCAAAACAAATTGGCTGGATACCCTTAACCATAGCATATACATCTAATCCGGCATCCTTAGTAATCTTTTCAGCTTCTTCAATACTAGCTATACCATAGCTGTTAAGAACTGAAGTAATCTTATCTATTCTTCTCTCATATGATTCAAATAAAGCCATTCTAATTGTCCTCCTTACTTAACTTCTTCATCTGTTCTTGGGTCAATAATCTTAACAGCATCTGCAACTCTTCCGTACTGTCCGCAAGCCTTCTCATATGCTGTTGTAGGGTCATCACCCTTCTTAATGAAGTCTGTCATCTTACCAAGGCTGACAAACTTGTAACCGATAATCTGGTTGTCCTTATCAAGGGCAATACCTGTTACATAACCTTCAGCCATCTCAAGGTAACGAGGACCTTTCTTTAATGTACCATACATAGTACCAACCTGAGAACGAAGTCCCTTACCAAGATCTTCAAGACCAGCACCAACTGCAAGTCCACCCTCAGAGAATGCGCTCTGAGTTCTTCCGTAAACGATCTGTAAGAATAACTCTCTCATAGCTGTGTTAATTGCATCACAGACAAGGTCAGTGTTAAGAGCTTCCATAACTGTAAGTCCTGGTAAAATCTCTGCTGCCATAGCTGCTGAATGTGTCATACCTGAACATCCGATAGTCTCAACTAAAGCTTCCTGAATGATACCTTCCTTAACATTAAGAGTAAGCTTACATGCACCCTGCTGAGGAGCACACCAGCCTACACCATGTGTAAAACCTGAAATATCTTCAACCTTCTTATTCTGTACCCATTTACCTTCTGTTGGCACTGGAGCTGCTCCATGATGAACGCCCTGTGCTACTGGACACATATTCTCTACTTCCTGTGTGTAAATCATCTTATTACTCCTTTCGTAATTCATAGTGTTTACTATAAATGAAACGACGGCAAGAAGCCGTCGTCCAAGCCTTGACTATTTTCTCACAAACTTTTGCATTAGTCAATGTGAGACACAACATTTTTACATTAATAAAACGAAAAATTCACATAATTATCTCTTAGTTACTATTTCACCCTGTTTCTTGTATATAGAACCTGCTGGAATAAAGCCTCTTACACTTGAAAGAGGATAGATATTGCTCTCTCTTCCAACAATTGTTCCAGGATTAAGCACACTTCCGCAGCCAACCTCAACATTATCCCCAAGGAAAGCACCAATCTTTTTGATACCTGTATCAATATTGCCATCTGGCCCTTTAATAGTTATAAGCTTCTTGTCAGACTTAACATTAGAGGTTATTGAGCCAGCTCCCATATGAGCCTTGAAACCAAGAATTGAATCACCAACATAATTATAATGTGGGACCTGAACCTTATTAAAAAGGATAACATTCTTAAGCTCAGTTGAATTACCGACAACAGCACCCTCGCCTACAATAGCTTTTCCACGAATGAATGCACAGTGTCTTACCTCTGCATCTTTACCGATAATTGCTGGTCCTGCAATATAAGCTGATGGAAATACATTTGCAGTTCTGTGAACCCATATATTCTCTCCACGCTTCTCATATTCATCTTCTGGCAGTGCATTGCCAAGTTCTACAATAAAATCACCAATCTTTGCAAGTACTTCCCATGGATATGTACAGTCTTCAAATACCTTTGCTGCAATAGTCTCATTAAGGTCATACAGATTACTTATCTTTAATGCATCATTATTCATATCAAATATCCTCTTTATATCAATTATTCAACAGTAACAGATTTTGCAAGGTTTCTTGGCTTATCTACATCGTTGCCCTTAAGAACTGCTGTATAGTAGGCAATAAGCTGTAATGGGACTGCTGCAACCATAGGCATAAGAAGTTGGTCTGCCTGTGGAAGCTTAATAACAATATCTGCCACTCCATCCTCAATATCAAGCTCTGGTTCTGCAATAAGCACTACAAATGCTCCTCTTGACTTAACTTCCTTAATATTACTTATAGTCTTTTCCTCAAGATTCTTCTGTGTTGCTATTGCAATTACAGGCATCTGTTCTGTAATAAGGGAGATAGTTCCATGCTTAAGCTCTCCTGCTGCATATGATTCAGAATGAATATAAGATATCTCCTTTAACTTAAGAGAGCCTTCCATACTGAGTGCATAATCAAGGCCTCGTCCTATATAAAGAAGACTGTCTGCATTAATAAGCTTAGAAGCTGCAAACTGACACTTACTCTCAAGTGCAATGGCTTCTTCAATAACCTCAGGTATTTCTTCAAGCATCTTAGTGTATCTGCTGCATTCTGCCTCATCCATCTTTCCATTAGCATAAGCTAATTCAAATGCAATTAAATACATAATAGATACCTGAACCATATATGCCTTGGTTGAAGCAACTGAAATCTCAGGACCTGCATGTGTATATACAACCATATCTGCTTCTCTAGCAATTGAAGAACCCTTAACATTAACGATTGCCATAGTATCAGCGCCTGCCTGTTTTGCAAGTTCAAGTGCAGCCTTAGTATCTGCAGTCTCACCTGACTGTGATATAACAATCATAAGGTCACCTTCATTAATAAGAGGATCTCTGTATCTGAACTCTGATGCAATATCAACAGTTACAGATACTCTTGCTATCTTCTCTATTATATATTTACCAACCATTCCGGCATGCATTGCTGTACCACACGCAACAATATATATATTCTTGTAGCTTTTTAACTTGTCAGGATTGAATCCTTCGGCACTGAAATCAGGCATATCATCTGTAATTCTTGGCATGATGGTTCTCTTTACAGAATCTGGCTGCTCATGGATTTCCTTAAGCATAAAATGAGCATAACCGCCCTTTTCTGCAGCATCAACATCCCAGTCAGCTGTATTTAATTCCTTATGTATCTCATTGCCATGAACATCATATATCTTAACTGAATCCTTCTTAATAACTGCAATCTCATTCTGGTCAAGAAGATAATAATCTCTTGTGTAATGAATAATAGCCGGTACATCAGATGCTATGAAATTCTCATGTTCCCCAACACCAACAATAAGAGGACTGTCCTTTCTTACTGCAAATATTTCATCAGGGAAATCCCTGAACATAATTCCAAGTGCGTATGAACCCTTAATCTCTGATAACACCTTTGCAATAGTCTTCATCGGATCGCCATCATAGTAGTAATCAAGCAACTTTGCCGCAACCTCAGTATCTGTTTCACTTGCAAAGCTATATCCCTCTCCAATAAGAAAATCCTTAAGCTTCTTGTAATTCTCAATAATACCATTATGTACAATAGTAACTCTCTTATTACCATGTGGATGTGAATTGATATCTGATGGTTCCCCATGTGTAGCCCATCTTGTATGGCCAATTCCAACATGTCCTTGTGGTTTTCCTTCTTCATCCATCTTCTCAACAAGGTTGGCAAGTCTTCCTTTACATTTCTTAACCTTGATATTACCATGATCAAATACTGCAATACCTGCTGAATCATATCCTCTGTATTCAAGCTTAGATAATGCATCTACAAGTACATCTGCGCTTTCTCTGTCTCCTACATATCCTGCAATTCCGCACATATATTTAATTCCTTTCACTCATTTACTTATAATTCTTAGCCGTATCATTAAAAAGTCCTACAAGACCAGCCTGATTCCTTAATGCCATAACAGCCCTTGTTCTTCTTGAAACAAAACCATCAAGCTTCTCCATATACTCATCTGCCGTAATGGTTCCCTCAGCCACACCTGTAAGTCCTTTTTCCCAGCTTGCCGTAAGCTCTGGATTAAGCAGATGCCTGATAGAATTGTCTACAACATCATATATTATCTCGCCTAAAAATGTAGGTGTAATAATCTGTGTCTTAGAATTAATAGAAATATACTTAATAGTATTAAGTTTTTTAAGAATCTCAGCTCTTGTAGCACTTGTTCCTATTCCACTACCCTTAATCTGTGCCCGCAGTTCCTCATCTTCAATAAGCTGTCCTGCATTCTCCATTGCAAGAATAATAGAACCTGAATTATATCTCTTTGGAGGTGAAGTTTCACCTTCTTTGATATTAAACCCATTAAATGTGATTGTAGAACCTTTTCTGTATTTTTTCAATACCTCAAATAAAGCCGCATCACATTTATTATCATCCTTATTATCGACGCTATCATCATCCCTTACTTTTGCATCATTTCTCGCCTTTGCAAATGAGTTCTTAGCTACGCTAAGATACCCTTCATCTACAAGCACTTTAAATGAAGCATACAGTTTTTCATTCTTCACATCACTGGCAATACTTACCTTCTGATAAATAGCTGGTGGATAGAATATGCTTAAGAATCTTCTTACAATTATCTCATAAGTTCTCGCTGCTGTGACTGACAAAGTCTTAAGATTATTAAAGCCCTGTCCTGTCGGAATAATCGCATAATGGTCTGTGATTGCTTTATCGTTGCAATATCTTGTCTTTTCAATCCCCTTCTGCATATTATTCTGCAATATATGCTCTGCAATCTCCTTCACAGGAGCAAAATTCCTAAGTCCGCCTATATTCTTATGTATCTCCTTACTTACCGCAGTTGATAACACTCTCGCGTCAGTTCTTGGATAAGTAACCAGTTTCTTTTCATACAACTCCTGAATAATATTAAGAGTCTCATCAGGGCTTATCTTAAACAGCTTGCTGCATTCATTCTGAATCTCGGCAAGGTTGTACAGAAGTGGTGGATTCTTGGTTTCTTTTTTTCTCTCAATAGAATCAACTACTCCCTGTGCTGGCAGCGGGTCAGATAAGAAATTAACCAGCTCCTCTGCCTTCTCCCTGTCCTTAAAACCATTATCCTTATATAAATATGGCGTACCAGCATACATACTCTTATCACTTACACGCCATTCTGCATCAAATGTTGAATTTTCAGCCTGTGCCTGTCCAATAACTCTGTAGAAAGGTGTCTTTACAAAGCTTCTTATCTCCCGTTCTCTTCTTACTACCATTCCAAGAACACATGTCATAACCCTTCCGACAGATACAACTGCCCTGTCAAGGTGCAGATAATTGGCAATATTTCGTCCATATTTCAATGTAAGAACTCTTGAGAAATTAATTCCCATAAGATAATCTTCCTTCGCACGAAGATACGCTGAATCACTCAGATTATCATATTCAGATATATCCTTTGCAGTATTAATCCCTTTAAGAATCTCTTCCTCGGTCTGCGAATCAATCCACACGCGGCGTTCTTTTTTGCCTTTAACGCCTGCTTCCTGCCTCACAAGCCTGTATATATATTCTCCCTCGCGTCCCGAATCGGTACATACATATATATATTCAACATCATCCCTTGTAAGAATGTCTTTAACTATATTAAACTGTTTTGCAACTGCAGGTATAACCTCATACTTGAATTCCTTCGGTATGAATGGTAGCGTATCAAAGCTCCATCTCTTAAGATTAGGGTCATAAGCATCCGGATAGCTCATAGTTACCAGATGTCCGACACACCATGTCACAATATGGTCTCCACCCTCAAGATATCCGTCTTTTCTTGTGAAGTTCACGTGCAATGCCTTTGCAAATTCCTGCGCTACACTTGGTTTTTCCGCGATATATACGGATTTTCCCATTATATCCCTCATTTCTGTGTCTATTACACAATTATTATTCTCCTGAAGCATCAAGAGTTCCCATATAAGCCGGTATATATTCTTTCATAAAATAATCTGCTTCCGGAATATTCATATCAACAATAGCCTGATGTATTGTCTTTTCTGCATCAGCAAAATCCATGTTGCCAGACTTCTTTTCCTCAAGACATTTGATATAAGCTGACATCTTATCGGCAGCCTTGACATACTTCCAAAGTGCTTCTTCCTCTTCTGTCTCAGATAACACACCTCTGTAACGTTCTCTTATATCTGTTCCAAGACCTGACAGCATCTGATCCTCTGCAACATGCTCCACTTCCTTATATGCATTCCTTATAACCGGATTATAATACTTTACCGGAGTTGGCAAATCACCTGTAATTATCTCTGTCACATCATGATACATGCCTAAAATTGCAAGTCTTTCAGCATTAATATTCCCACCATATATCTCGTTGTTAATAATTCCTAATGCATGTGCTATGAATGCTACATCAAGACTATGCTCACACAGATTCTCATGACGTGTGTTCTGCATAAGTCCCCATCTGTTAATATATTTCATTCTCGACAGCATAGCGTAAAAATATTTTTCCTTCATTGTAAATATTCCCTCTTTACACTGTAAGTTGTTTCATAATTTTATATCATAACAGACTTTTAAGCAAGTAAAAAGAGATGCCATCTCTGACATCTCTTTTATGGTATGTGTGTATATTAGAATTTAATTATTCTGCATCCTTAGGAGTGATATAACCCTGTGCCTTAAGAAGCTCTGCGATAAGAACAGCTCCACCTGCAGCACCTCTTAATGTGTTGTGTGAAAGACCAACGAACTTGTAATCGAATACACTGTCTTCTCTTAAACGTCCAAGTGAAACACCCATTCCGTTCTCATAGTTAACATCAAGCTTAACCTGTGGGCGGTCATCTTCTTCAAGATACTGGATGAACTGCTTTGGAGCACTTGGAAGATTAAGTTCCTGTGGAACTCCCTTGAAGCTTCTCCACTTTTCAATAATCTGTTCCTTAGTTGGCTTCTTCTCAAAGTTAACAAATACAGCTGCTGTATGTCCATCAAGAACTGGAACTCTGATACACTGACATGTGATAACCGGATCACTTGCAGGAACAATCTTTCCATCCTCAATCTTACCCCATAATCTTAAAGGCTCTTTCTCAGACTTTTCTTCCTCACCACCAATATAAGGGATGATATTCTCAACCATCTCTGGCCACTGTTCAAATGTCTTACCAGCACCTGAGATTGCCTGATATGTTGTTGCAACAACAAGCTTTGGTCCAAATTCCTTTAATGCATTAAGAGCAGGTGTGTAGCTCTGGATTGAGCAGTTAGGCTTAACACAGATAAATCCTCTCTTAGTACCAAGTCTCTCTCTCTGATACTTAATAACTTCAAGATGCTCTGGGTTGATTTCTGGAACAACCATAGGAACATCTGGTGTCCAACGGTTAGCACTGTTATTAGAAACAACTGGAACTTCTGCCTTAGCATATCTTTCCTCTATAGCCTTAATCTGGTCCTTAGGCATATTAACTGCACAGAATACGAAATCCACCTTAGAAACAATTTCATCAAAATCCTTATCCATATCATATACAGTCATCTTCTTAACGAACTCTGGCATTGGTGTCTGCATCTTCCATCGTCCATCAACTGCCTCTTCATAAAGCTTTCCTGCTGAACGTCCTGAAGCTGCTACTAAAACAACTTCAAACCAAGGATGATTCTCCAGTAATGTTATAAATCTCTGTCCTACCATACCTGTACCGCCAAGGATACCAACTCTTAACTTATCGCTCATTTTTAACTCCTTCAATATATAAAATCTCAAGGACACTTCCCTCTGTTCTGTCTTTCTGCGACGGACATTTGTTTTTGTGTCTAAGAAAATATATCACAGCCTATAGGATAATGCAAGAGATTTTTGAGTTTTTTAGCATTATTTCTTTTTCTTAGCTGAAAATACTATTACACCCACACATATTATTACACATGCTGCAAGTACAATCACGTATACCATTACATGACTGCTGTCACCTGTTTTGGTTGAGTTGTCAGATACTTCTCCACTTGCTGCAGTTGAAGTCTTTTCTGTCTTGGCTGTTGTTATCTCCTGCTCTGTACCCTTAGTTGCTGATTCCTCCTGACCAACTGTAGTTGTCTGCTGTGCTGCTGTTGTTGTCTGCTGTGCTGCTGTTGTTGTCTCCTGTGCTGCTGTTGTTGTCTCCTGCTGAGAACCAAGTGGTGCTACAGAAATATAAAAGAGATTAGTAGTATCACCCTTAGTTATTGTATGTGTTCCCTTTGCAACTTTAACTTTAACAATACCATTAGTTGCTGCAGTCTTTACTCCGTCAATTTTAATCTTTTTAGCAAAATTACTATTGAATACAAGTGTAAGTTCTGAATCTGTATCACATGTAAATGATATGCTTGTTGCAGTTTCAATCTTAAGACACTTTGTAAGTGTCATACCGTTGTATATAACACTTCCCTTGCTTTCTGAATAATTACCCGAAATAGTAAAGTAAGCGTTCTGTTCTGTAATATCAGTTGTAAAATTCATTACATGTGCAGCACTTGATACCGGTTCGTCTGACTTAGTTGTCTCCTGCGCTGTTGTTGTCTCTGATGTATTTTCTGAACTGCTCTCTGTTTCTTTATCATTATCTGATGATTTACCAGTTACATATACAATCTGGTTAGCAACATTGAACTTTGCACCCATAGATGAATAACTTCCTGTTGTCTCATAGAGACCATTCATATTGATTGTTCCATCTGCATTTCTTAAGAGTTTGTCAATATTATCTGTATATTTAATTGTATTATTAATATTCTTAAATGTTCCAGCTGCACTTGAAGGGTTATTCACCACTGTTCCTGACTTATATCCTGCGCTTGTATTAAGAATCTGTGTAAATGAATCGCCTGAAAGCTGATAGTACTTCTTAGAATTATAATATATAGAATTCTTCACATTACCCATAAACTTATCTGAATCAACTGCATTTACTGATATAAGGCCTGAATATTCGGCCCATGAACCAGCTCTGTAGCATACGAAATTGCCCTTTTTGGCATTCTTTCCATTACCCCATGCTGTAAGATTAGTAAGTGTAAGTGCTGATGGATTATTGTTATCTGTAAATCCTGTTGCTCCATTATCAAATGACAGACAATTAAGTACATTATGTGGTGTACCTACACCTGAACCGCCAAGCTTGAAACCATTCATATCACCATTAGCATAATGCGTGCCGTTAGTTAATGTTCCATTGGCAAATGCTACACAGTTTCTAATTGTTACGACACCTATTGGTCCTGTAGCTGTCTTGGCATATAAATCCCATCCATCATCAGAATTGCAGTATGATATACATCCATCAAACACATTTCCCTCGCCACATGTAAGCTTTGCTGCAAATCCATCTGCATTCTCTCCTGTACCTCCCTGCTCAGGAAAATCACAGTTATTAAATGCTGTACAATTAATAATAAGATTGTTAGATGGCCATAAATCTTTAGTTGCAGCAGTTGTATCATACCTTGAAAGCTGAAGACCTGTATCTCTGTTTGCTTCAAATACACATCTTTCAAAAATGTTATTATTACCAGCAAGCAATACTCCGTTATCACCAGCTCCATAGAAATTAATACCGCCAAAATACCAGTAATCACCATCAAGTATAAAACCTCTGTTCTGACTATTAAATACCTGTGCAGAGAAATCAAACTTAACATCATGATTATCTTCTGCTTTAACAATTATGTATGAACCATCCTGTCCATTAATTGTGTTATTAACAATAACACTTGTAGAAAACTTGTATGTTCCACCTTTGATTATGATTACATCTCCAGCTTTAGCTGATTGTAATGCACTAATAATCTCATCTGAAGATGATACATACTTTGCATTCTTAAAATCTGCATCCTTCTTAAGGCTTATATCTGTATAAGTTCCTGTGTAAGAAAGACTTGTTTTGTCATAAGATTTTCCTGTTGCAGCATTAACATTATCAGTTGCTGAAAACAGAACTGCTGGTACGACAACGCTCACAATCATTACAAATGCAAGAATCAGCGCCCATTTGCTTTTCATGTCTTTAAATCTTTTCATTGTATTTTTCCTCCTGATACATTTCTTTGTGCAATATATTTTAAATTGCTCAAACTTTGTATTAAATTTTATCACATTTTGACATTTCAATAAACTTATATTACATAGTACTTTGGTACCATGTATATTAATAATTTATACAAAACGCAAAAACACCATGATACATTTACAATTGGATAAACGTATCATGGTATCTATTATGTATCCGGATATTCAAATATATATTTCTCATACCCATTAATTATTCTGGTATTCTCGTTATACTGATATTCCTGCTTGAACTTAACCTGATATGTCTTATGGATATGTCCATGAATAAAATACTTAGGCTTGTATTTTTCAAGAAGATAATTAAAGCCTTCAAAACCCTTATGCGGTTCATCTGGTCCATCACTTATGCCCGCTGCCGGTGAATGTGTAAGCAGTATATCAAAGCCCCTGTTCTTCTTTATTGAAAGCCACATTTTATTAATTCTGTGGTTCATCTCTTTCTGTGTATACTGGTTTTTCCCCTTCTTATAGCGTATAGAACCACCAAGTCCCATAATACGGACACCTTTATACACATATATCTTATTCTCTATATCAATGCATCCATCTGGTGGCTGTATATCATAACAGTCATCATGATTGCCATGCACATAAAGAATAGGTACTTTCGAAAATGATGCAAGAAACGACAGATACTGGGGCTTTAAATCCCCTGCTGAAAGTATAAGATCTATACCTTCCAATTTTTCCTTTTCGAAATAATCCCATAAGTACTTTGATTCAACATCCGCTAACACAAGTATTTTCATTAATAATTCCCCAGCCACCACTGCAGGCAGCATGCTTTCTATTCTTCTTCTTTGACAACACCCTGAAGTGCCATTTTTAATTTTGCATTATCTGTAAGTTCATCATACTGAGGCAGTCTGCCAACCACATTATCAAGCAGCCAGTCCATAGTAATTATATGTTCAGGATCAATAAGCTTCCCTTCTTCAACCTTTATATTACCATGCTGATCTTTTAATTCACCCTCAAACACTCTGAACCTTGCTTCCTTAAGTTCTTTCTCAAAGAGCTTTACAAGTCTCTTAGTTGCTGATGGCAGACTCTCTGAATATATAAGATCAACAACTCCTGCCGACATTCCCCACCAGTAATTAAGTGCTTTTACATTATCGCCGTCCTCATCCTTGCTCCATGAACCACTCATAATGCTCTGGATAAGCTTCTCATAAAAAACACCCCAGTGCCATACAGGCATAGCCAGATGCTTATCTGAATTACTTGCTTTATACAACCCAAACTTTCTCTTACTCTTGCCCGGAGTTATCATATCCTGATTAGAAATGATGCTTATATTCTTCTTAGCAAGATTTCCCTCAGAATCATTATCCTTAATACTGTTCCATTCAAGGTAAACCTTGGCTCTTGGATTAACAAACTTTACTCCCAATGCAAATGCATTAATATTCGCACATGCCCCATAAACCGGATTATCAGCTATATAACCAACATTATCGTCATCAGCCAGTGAACCGGCAATAATTCCCGTTATAAACTTTGCTTCAAACATTCTAGCATAATATGATCTGATATATTTATGTGAAATGTTAAGAGAACAGTCAAGAATCTTTACTGACGGATGTGCAATTGCGGCTTTAAGTCCAGCCATATTCATCGCCGAAGATGTCACAAATATAAGGTCACAGCCTTTCTCTATAAGTCTGTTGATTGCCGCCTCATCACTCTGCTCCGGTATCACATTCTCCTCAACATATGTCTCTATCTGGTCACCAAATGTATCATCAATATACTGTCTTCCAAGCTCATGTGCATAACACCACTCTGAATCCTGCGGTGTCTTTTCATACACAAATCCAACCTTAAGCTTCTTAACTCCTCCACCCATTGGAAGCAGATAGCTTAATATATTCTTCTTAGGTGCTGCTGCCGGCGTCATCTTAAGTTCCACTTCGCTGTTGTCATCAAGAAGCTCGAATTCAGCCCATGTCTTGGCGACATTCTTTGCCATCTCAGACTTAGTCATCTTCTTAACAGCATCATATCCGTGAATATGAATGAAGCGTAAAAATGAATCTCCTGTTGGGAAATCAAACTTATCCCCGCCTCTTGATTCATAAGCAAGTCTGAAATTAAGATAGCACGAAACAAGGTCTTTCTTATCATCCTCATCCATTGGTTCTCCTGGTGTAATTCCAACCAGTTCCATAAGAGTTGTAAAACTGCCCTCTTTGCTGAAATATATATCGTTTAACTTGGTAGATTTATAAAAATCCATGAATTCATAATATATCTTAACATCAGAATCATCACTGTATTTAGGTATCTTTCTTATAACCTGTGCACTTACTGTCACCGCCTTAAAATATTTAAGTACACTGACTCTTTTATTACCTTCAAGCACATAGAACTTATTCATGTACTCATATACTTTAATATCGTCTCTTATTCCTTCATTCACCTGACTGTCGCTAAGCGAAGCCCACTTTGCTGAAAATTCTGTTCCCCAGTCAAGTATAGGCATGAAGTTGTCTGCAAATGCAGTAGTTCTACCTGCTGTACATGTTCCAACCACAAGTCTTAACGGAATCTGGTCACTTCCAAGACTGACTTCTCTGTCAATACTGTTTTCATCAATAATATCCTCCAAAACCGGAAGATATGGGTACGTACCCTTATTTACACACGCATGATATTCTTTTTTACCAATCTTTACTGCACTAAGATAATCCTGTACTGACATATCTTCTACCTTTCCTTTCTGTCTGCATTCTACCGTTTAATGTTCCTGTATGTAACATTTGCAAACCGCCATATCTTATTTTTATTTCTACTTATATATATAAAACTATCACATTTTCGCCAAAAAATACACCTTAAAATTGACTTTTGTTAATTATGCTAGTATCTTATTCGATAGGCTTGAAATTTTTCTATATTTCGGGTCTGGATAAAATGCATGCAGATACGCATTTAAAGAAATGGAGTATACATATGAATATTGAATTTTCTAAGAGAGCTGACCGCTTTGGCAGCAACATTTTTAATATACTTAATCAGAAAAAGAATGACAGACTTGCACAGGGAAAGCCGGTATATAACTTTACTGTAGGAACTCCTGATTTCAAGCCTGATGAATCTGTTATGAAGGTTGTTTCAGAGGCAGCACTTGACCCTGAGAATTACAAGTACTCACTTGGTGATACTGATGAATTGCTTGACGCTGTATGCAAATGGTACAAACGCCGTTACAACACCGTTATCACACCTGATGAAGTCACCTCTGTATTCGGAACTCAGGAAGGTATGGCTCATATTGCCCTTGCTTTATGCAATCCGGGAGATTTATGCTTAGTTCCTAATCCGGGATATCCTATATTTGAGATTGGACCATTCCTGTGCGATGCACAGATTGCTTATTACAATCTTCTTCCAGAGAATGATTATCTTATAGATTTTGATTCTATTGATGAAGACACTGCAAAAAGAGCCAAAATGATGGTTGTATCTTATCCATTGAACCCTGTATGTGCTACTGCACCTGATGAATTCTATGATAAGCTCATCGCATTTGCTAAGAAATATAACATCATTATTATTCACGACAACGCATATTCTGAGATTATATATGACGGACAAATTGGCGGCTCTTTCTTAAGCCACGAAGGTGCTATGGAAGTCGGAGTTGAATTCAACTCTCTTTCTAAGACTTATAATCTTACCGGCCTGCGCCTTTCATTCCTTATCGGAAACCGTGAAATCGTAAGCAAATTCAAAACTGTCCGCTCACAATTCGACTATGGAACAAGTTTTATATATCAGAAAGCTGCTGTTGCTGCACTTAACGGTCCGCAAGGATATGTCGCTGACAACCGTGCCGAATATGAGTTAAGAAGAAATGCTCTCGTAGCTGGAATTAAGAAGCTTGGACTTAAACCTGCTGATGTTAAAGGCACAATGTTTGTATGGGCTGCCATTCCTGAGGGTTATACCAGTTCAGCTGATTATGTTATGGAACTTCTTAATAAGACTGGTGTTTTATGTACACCAGGAAGCAGCTTCGGAAGCCTTGGCGAAGGTCATGTAAGATTTGCTCTTGTACTTCCGCATGAAGAAATTGAGAATATTTTTTCTAATCTGTAATTCACTAAAAAACATAATATACGTACAAAACCCCGTATACTGCAAAACAGAATACGGGGTTTATATGTATATTTGCTATTAACAATCACTGGTGATTAGCCACGGATCTTCTTAACAAGAGCAACAGCCTCTGCTGTCATATCCTTAATCTTGTCAAATTCTCCTGCCTTAATCATATCACCCTTAACCATCCATGATCCACCACAGCAGAAGATCTTATCGCATGATAAGAATTCCTCAAGGTTAGCTGTGTTGATACCACCTGTAGGCATGATTCTTACATTAGTGTAAGCTGCGCACATAGCCTTGATCATCTTAATTCCACCTGCAGCTGTAGCTGGGAAGAATTTAACTCTTGTAAGGCCTCTCTTAACAGCCTGAGCAAGCTCTGAAGGTGTAACGATACCTGGCATAACAGGAATGTTCTTAGAAATACAGTAATCAACGATTTCTGGATCAAATCCTGGGCTTACGATAACTGAAGCACCAGCTGCTACAGCTCTGTCAACCTGCTCTGTTGTAAGTACTGTACCTGCTGCAAGTACCATATCTGGATATGCTTCATGCATAAGACGGATAGATTCCTCAGCTGCTGCTGTACGGAATGTAACCTCTGCACAAGGAAGACCACCCTCAACTAAAGCCTTAGCTAATGGAAGTGCATCTTTAGCATCATTCAATACTACTACTGGAATTACTCCAAGTTCTTCAAATTTGTCTGCAATATTGCTCATAATTATATAGACTCCTTTCATATTTTCCCAATCTCTGGGATAATTTTGTCCGCAAATATTCTATCACACTCTCAGCGCCATTACAAGCATTATAAATGTTGTTATTCCCTCAGCGACAGCATACGCAAGCCATACACCTGTCATTCCAAAAAGTGCTGACATCACAAAAACCGCGCCTAAAATCAGCACAAACCCTCTTGCCACAGAAACAACTGCCGCTTTAAACGCATCCTCTGTTGCACTGAATGCACCGCCACCTACAATATTAATTCCCGCAAAGAATATTCCAATAAAATATAACTTAACGCCTTCTGTTGCGTAAAGCCTTAACATTTCTGAACCTTCACTGTTAAACACTGCGACAAACTGTTCTGCAAATATAAACAATATACTATACATAACCGCTGCAAGTACAAATGCTGTTGTATATCCCATTCGTTTTAACTGTGTACATCCATCCTTGTCTCCCCTGCCGAAACAACTGCTTATAAGTGGCTGACTTCCCTGTGCAACACCATTAAATACCGCAGTTGTGACAATTGCAATATTAGCCACAACTCCGTATGCAGCTACTCCGACATTACCAGTCAGCTTAAGTATTACGAAATTAAAAGCAAGTGTAATGACCGCTGACGACATCTCTCCTACAAATGCCGATACACCAAGCTGGCTTCCTGCCACAAGTTTTCTTACTGAAGGCTTACACACAACAAGCCTGACACTGCTTTTCTTAGAGAAGAAATGTATGCTGCATATTCCCATACCTATAATCGGCGACAAAGCTGTTGCCAGTGCTGCACCTTCCATTCCCAGATTCATCGGGAACATGAGAATATAGTCAAACACTATATTAAACAGACTGCTAAAAAGTGTTGCACTCATAGCTATTCCCGGGGCTCCGTCATTTCTTACAAATGCATTAGTCACATAGTTGCACATAAACATAGGTGCAAAACACATGAATATCTTAGTGTAATTATTTCCAACTGCTACAATATGTTCATCAGCTCCTAGAACACGCATGATATCTGCCGAAAAGAATATTCCGGCAAAAACGAATAGTATGCTTGACAATATACACCATATTAATGCATTCCAGAAATAATCATCTGCATCTGCATCTTTTTTAATCTTACTAATTGCATATCTTATAGCTGAACCAACACCAATCATCTCACCAATTGAGAATATTATACTATATAATGGCATAACAAGATTTAATGCTGTAAGTCCGTCTGCTCCCTTTGCTATAGATATAAAATACGAGTCGGCAAGAACGTAGCATGAAAACCCTATCATTCCGAGAATATTCTGCGATACATATTTAGAAAAATTCTTTCTGTTTTCCTCCTTGCTCATCGAAATCTCCTTAATTAAATAATATAAGTTATAAAAACGGCTCCCGTTGGGAGCCGCATTTTACACACTATCATATCTCTTAACGCAAAGCAATTACATGCCCATAATTATTTACTTAGTTCCGAAGATTCGGTCTCCGGCATCCCCAAGTCCTGGGCAAATATAAGCATCTGCGTTAAGCTCTCTGTCAAGATGTCCAATGTATATCTGAACATCTGGATGCGCCTTATGAAGCTTTTCAACTCCCTCTGGGGCAGCTATGATACACATGAACTTAATCTGCTTTCCGCCAACCTTCTTTATCTGGTCAATTGCATCAACTGCTGAACCACCTGTTGCAAGCATTGGATCTGTTACAACAATAGTTCTTTCCTCAATTGGATGTGGAAGCTTGCAGTAATATGGTACCGGCTCATGTGTCTCTTCATTACGATACATTCCAATATGTCCAACCTTAGCAGTTGGTACAAGAGAAAGTACACCAGGAACCATACCAAGACCTGCCCTTAAGATAGGAACAATTGCAAGCTTACGGCCTGAAATCATAGGTGTAATACAAGTTTCAATAGGTGTCTCAATCTCAACATCTTCTGTCGGAAGGTCTGATAAAGCCTCAAAGCCTTCAAGCATAGCTATTTCTTCAACGAGTTTTCTGAATTCATTAGTTCCTGTTTTCTTATCTCTAAGAATTGAAATCTTATGCTGGATAAGTGGATGTGTAAATATTGTTATATTCTTCTCATTCTCAAAATCCATCATTATTAAATACCTCCAAATTTTATTATTATTTACTTATTATCCTCTGATTCTTCATTTTCAGAGTCTGTGTTCATAACATAAACTCCACGGCTGCTGTCACCTGCTGGATTCTTACCGAATTCATAATCATTACCAGGTAATATAGCATTAAGAAGAATACCTGCTATAGCAGCGATTGCAAGTGCTGTAAGTGTTATAGATGTTCCACCGATTGTAAATGTAAGTCCACCACCGAAGCCTAAACCACATACAAATATAACACCTGCAATAATAAGGTTTCTTGACTTAGTAAGGTCAACCTTGTTCTCAACAACATTTCTTACACCGATAGCTGAAATCATACCATAAAGCATGAATGATACACCACCGATAATTGCTGTTGGCATGGTTGATATAACTGATGAAAACTTAGGTATGAATGAAAGTATAATTGCAAATACTGCTGCAATTCTGATTACTCTTGGGTCATATACCTTAGAAAGTTCAAGAACTCCTGTGTTCTCACCATATGTAGTATTAGCCGGACCTCCAATTGCTCCTGCAAATGCTGTTGCAACACCATCACCGATAAGTGTTCTGTGAAGGCCTGGATCTGCTAAGTAGTTTTCTTCAACTGTAGCTGAAATAGCTGACATATCTCCGATATGCTCCATCATTGTTGCAATAGCAATAGGTGCCATTACAAGGATTGCTGTTAAATCAAACTTCATAAACTGGAACTTTGGAATTCCAACCCATGAAGCAGATGCAATTGATGAGAAATTAAGTATTGCTGAACCATCAGGATTATGTACGCCGCATGCATTAAGAATAAGTGCAAATACATATGAAATTACTACGCCCATAAGAATAGGAATAATCTTAAAAAGTCCCTTGCCCCATATATTGAATATAATAATTACAGCAAGTGCAACAAATGCAAGTAACCAGTTAGTTGAAGCATTTGAAACAGCTGAACCTGCAAGTGAAAGACCGATACATATAATGATAGGTCCTGTAACTACAGGTGGAAGGAATTTCATAACTCTGTTGACTCCAACAAGCTTAATTATAAGTGCAAGTACAAAGTAAAGCATTCCGGCAACAAATATACCACCACATGCATAAGCAGCCTTATCATTAGCTGACATTCCAGCATACATACCGCTGTCAAGATTAGCTACTGTGTAGAATCCACCAAGAAATGCAAAGGAAGATCCTAAGAATGCAGGTACTTTAAATTTAGTACACAGGTGGAATATCAATGTACCAAAGCCTGCACAGAAAAGTGTTACTGATACAGACAGACCTCTGGTAAGCTCCTCACCGCAGGCAGCCTGAAAATATCCTGATACCAGAATAGGTACAAGAATAGTTGCGCCAAACATGGCAAACATATGCTGAATACCAAGAATCAGCATCTTCGCTTTGCCAAGCTTTCTGGCATCACGAATAGGTTCGATTTTCTTTTGTTCCATAATACGCTCCAATCAATATATATTTTCATATTATTATAGAACATATTAAGATTTGGGGCAATGAAAAAATATTTCATTTTAAACATTTCGGGGCATGAAAAGCTTTCGCCTTCCATGCCCCGAAACTCGTGTTATGGTCAGAAATTGGATTATTTCTCTTCTGCAATAGCTGCCTGTGCTGCTGCAAGTCTTGCAATAGGTACTCTGAATGGTGAGCAGCTCACATAATCAAGACCAATCTTATGGCAGAATGCAACTGATGAAGGATCTCCACCATGCTCTCCACAGATACCTATGTGAAGATCCGGATTAACCGGTCTTCCAAGCTTTATTGTCATCTCCATAAGCTTACCAACACCATTCTGGTCAAGCTTTGCAAATGGGTCATTCTCAAATATCTTAGATTCATAGTATGCATTAAGGAACTTACCAGCGTCATCTCTTGAGAATCCGAATGTCATCTGTGTAAGATCGTTAGTACCAAAGCAGAAGAAATCAGCTTCCTTGGCAATCTCATCAGCAGTAAGTGCAGCTCTTGGAATCTCAATCATAGTACCAACCTCATATTCAAGGTCGATTCCTGCTGCCTTAATCTCTTCATCTGCTGTCTCAACAACAGTCTTCTTTACATACTTTAATTCCTTAACCTCACAAATAAGAGGAATCATAATCTCAGGCTTAACATTCCAGTCAGGATGTGCCTTCTTAACATTGATTGCAGCTCTTATAACAGCTCTTGTCTGCATCTTGGCAATCTCTGGATATGTTACTGCAAGACGGCATCCTCTGTGTCCCATCATTGGATTAAACTCATGAAGACTTGCAATAATATTCTTAATAGTCTCTACTGACTTGCCCTGTGATTCAGCTAACTTCTTAATATCTTCTTCCTCTGTAGGAACAAATTCATGAAGAGGTGGATCAAGGAATCTGATAGTTACAGGATTACCTTCAAGTGCCTCATAAAGTGCTTCGAAATCTCCCTGCTGATATGGCAGAATCTTATCAAGTGCTGCTTCTCTTTCTTCTACAGTATCAGAACATATCATCTCTCTGAATGCTGCAATTCTGTCCTCCTCAAAGAACATATGCTCAGTACGGCAAAGTCCGATACCTTCTGCACCAAGTTCTCTTGCCTTCTTGGCATCCTTAGGAGTATCTGCATTAGTACGAACCTTTAACTTTCTGTACTTATCTGCCCACTCCATTACTCTTCCAAACTCTCCTGCAATCTTTGCATCAACTGTAGGAATCTGTCCGTCATATATATTACCAGTTGTACCATCAATTGAGATATAATCTCCTTCATGGTATTCCTTGCCTGCAAGTGTAAATCTCTTATTAGCTTCATCCATTGCAATATCACCACAGCCAGATACACAGCATGTTCCCATTCCTCTTGCAACAACGGCTGCATGGCTTGTCATACCGCCTCTTACAGTAAGAATACCCTGTGAAGCCTTCATACCTGTAATATCTTCTGGCGATGTCTCAAGTCTTACAAGAACAACCTTCTCGCCTCTTGCATTCCACTCTTCTGCATCTTCTGCTGAGAATACAATCTTACCACATGCAGCGCCAGGAGATGCTCCTAGACCTCTTCCTGCTGGAGTTGCAGCCTTAAGTGCAGCTGCATCAAACTGTGGATGAAGAAGTGTATCAAGATTACGAGGATCAATCATTGCAACTGCTTCCTTCTCTGTTCTCATTCCCTCATCTACAAGATCACATGCAATCTTTAATGCTGCCTGTGCTGTTCTCTTACCATTACGTGTCTGTAACATGAACAGCTTACCATGCTCTACTGTAAATTCCATATCCTGCATATCTCTGTAATGTTCCTCCAGAGTTGCACACACATTCTTAAACTGTTCAAATGCTTCTGGGAACTTCTCACTCATTTCCTGAATATGCATTGGGGTTCTTACTCCGGCAACAACATCTTCACCCTGTGCGTTAGTAAGGAACTCTCCAAAAAGTCCTTTAGCACCAGTTGCAGGATCTCTTGTAAATGCAACACCAGTTCCACAGTCATCCCCCATATTACCAAATGCCATAGACTGTACATTAACTGCTGTTCCCCAAGAATAAGGAATATCATTATCTCTTCTGTATACATTAGCTCTTGGGTTGTCCCATGAACGGAATACAGCTTTAATAGCTCCGTATAACTGTTCCTTAGGATCATCTGGGAAATCCTTGCCAATCTTAGACTTATATTCAGCCTTAAACTGTGTTGCAAGCTCCTTAAGATCATCCGCTGTAAGCTCTACATCAAGCTTAACCCCTCTCTCATCCTTCATCTTGTCAATAAGCTCTTCAAAATACTTCTTACCAACTTCCATAACTACATCTGAATACATCTGAATGAATCTTCTGTAGCAGTCCCATGCCCATCTTGGATTGCCAGACTTCTGTGCAATAACATTAACAACATCCTCATTAAGTCCAAGATTAAGAATAGTATCCATCATTCCTGGCATTGAAGCTCTGGCTCCAGAACGAACAGAAACTAAAAGTGGATTCTCCATATCTCCAAACTTCTTTCCTGTAATCTGTTCCATCTTCTCGATATGTTCGTTAATCTGTCCCATGATCTCATCATTGATCTCTCTACCATCCTCGTAATACTGGGTACAAGCTTCTGTTGTAATTGTGAATCCCTGTGGTACAGGAAGACCGATATTAGTCATCTCTGCCAAGTTAGCGCCTTTACCTCCGAGAAGCTCGCGCATATCTGCGTTACCCTCTGTGAATAAATACACCCATTTCTTACCCATAACAAAACCTCCATAGTTTAATATTCAGTTATTCAAGTAGTATATCTCTTAGCTTGTTAAAATTATAACATAGTAATCGTTTTCGTGCAACCATAAATGTATTTATTTTAATACAATTTTATATACAAGCCTTACATTTACAGAATATGCTTAATATGGGAAAATATTCATGATGTTTAGGACATCGGTCAACATGTACATTGAATATGAATTATGTGTTCATACTAATATTAATACCGTATATCCCATCACTTAATAAAAGGAGGATTTTTCTATGCCTAAAGACCCTGTTATGCTTTTAAGCTTTGTCAATACACAACTTCGAGACAATTACAATACATTAGAGGAACTGTGCAAATCTTATATGGTTTCTGAAGAAGAAATAACCAATAAGTTAAAGACAATTAATTACGAATATAATAGTGAAAAGAACCAGTTTGTTTAAAAAGCAGGTATAATATACAGACTCACTCTGCACATTACACCTGCTATATCAATTACTTATTATTTCTGTCTTGCAGCGGCTCTGGCTGTCAGCTTTCCATCTACAAGGTCAATAACAATATCATCACCTGTATTGATATTGCCTGCAAGTATTAACTTGGCTGCCAGTGTCTCAACTGTTTTCTGGACATATCTCTTAAGCGGTCTTGCACCATACATTGGGTCAAATCCGTTTTCAACTATGAAATCCTTGGCTGCATCTGTAAGAACAATCTCAAGCTCTTTATCTGCAAGTCTCTTGTTAACATCTGCGACAAGAAGATTGATAATATTGCTGATATTATCCTTAGTAAGAGGCTTGAACATAATTATCTCATCAAGACGGTTAAGGAATTCAGGTCTGAAATGATTCTTTAAATCACCCATAACAGCTTCCTCTGCCTCTGGCTTAATTGAGCCATCAGGATTGATGCCTTCAAGCAGATATGAAGAACCAATGTTACTTGTCATTATGATTATAGTGTTCTTAAAATCCACAGTTCTTCCCTGTGAATCAGTGATACGGCCATCATCAAGTACCTGTAAGAGGACATTAAATACATCTGGATGTGCTTTCTCAACTTCATCAAAAAGAACAACTGAATATGGTTTTCTTCTTACAGCTTCTGTAAGCTGTCCACCTTCATCATAACCTACATATCCTGGAGGCGCTCCGATAAGTCTGGATACTGAATACTTCTCCATATACTCGGACATATCAAGTCTTACTATATTAGATTCATCATCAAACAGACTCTCAGCCAGTGCCTTTGCAAGCTCTGTCTTACCTACACCTGTAGGTCCTAAGAACAGGAATGAACCGATTGGCTTAGTCGGGTCTTTAATACCAGCCTTAGACCTTATGATTGCCTCTGTTACCTTAGTAACACCTTCATCCTGACCGATAACCCTCTTGTGGAGCTGTTCATCAAGATTAAGAGTTTTCTGTCTTTCAGACTCACTTAACTTGCTAACCGGAATACCAGTCCATCTTGATATAATCTTAGCAATCTCTTCCTCAGTAACACTTTCATGAACAAGGCTCATATCTCTGTTACTTGACTTCTTCTCTGCTTCTTCCAAAGCCTTCTGTGCCTGTGGAAGTTTACCATACTGAAGTTCTGCTGCCTTGTTAAGATCATATTCTCTCTTAGCCTGTGCTATCTGGGTATTAATCTGGTCAATCTCTTCCTTTAACTTGCTTACCTGGTCAACAGAAGATTTTTCGCTGTCCCATTTAGCTTTCTGGATATTGAAATCAGACCTTAATTCAGACAATTCCTTCTGTAATGCATCAAGTCTTTCCTTACTAAGATTATCAGTCTCTTTCTTAAGTGCAGCCTCCTCAATCTCAAGCTGCATAATCTTTCTTCTCTTCTCATCAAGTTCTGCAGGCATTGAATCAAGTTCAGTCTTAATCATTGCACATGCCTCATCTACAAGGTCAATAGCCTTATCTGGCAGAAATCTGTCTGAAATGTATCTGTCTGACAAAGTAGCTGCACTTACAAGTGCACCATCCGTAATCTTAACTCCATGGAACACTTCGTATCTGTCCTTAAGACCTCGAAGAATTGAGATAGTATCCTCAACTGTAGGTTCATCAACCATAACTGGCTGGAATCGTCTTTCAAGTGCCGGATCTTTCTCGATATACTCTCTGTGCTCATCAAGAGTTGTAGCACCTATACAATGAAGTTCACCACGGGCAAGCATTGGCTTTAACATATTACCTGCGTCCATAGCACCTTCTGTTTTACCTGCACCGACAATAGTGTGAATTTCATCAATAAATAGAATTATCTGACCTTCAGATTTCTTAACCTCATCAAGTACAGCCTTAAGTCTTTCCTCGAATTCACCACGATATTTTGCACCTGCAACAAGCGCGCCCATATCCAGTGCAAAAAGCTTCTTATCCTTTAAGCCTTCCGGAACATCACCTCTCACGATTCTCTGTGCAAGTCCTTCAACAACTGCTGTTTTACCAACACCAGGCTCACCGATAAGAACCGGATTGTTCTTAGTCTTACGGGAAAGGATTCTTATTACATTTCTTATTTCATTATCTCTACCGATAACCGGATCAAGCTTTCCGTCCTTAGCTCTTTCTACAAGGTCAGTAGCATATTTGCTAAGAGTATCATAAGTTGCCTCTGGATTATCCGAAGTAACACTCTGGTTGCCTCTTACTGTCGCAAGGGCTGACAGGAATGATTCCCTGTTAATTCCATATGTCTTAAAAAGCTGCTTTATACCCTTGTTAGGTGCTGCAATCATCGCAAGCATAAGATGCTCAACAGAAACATATGCATCCCCCATTCTCTTTGCTTCATCTTCAGCATTTACTAAAACCTTATTAAGATCATTGCTTACATAAAGCTGTACATTTCCTGAAACCTTATTCTTCTGGCTAAGCAGAGTCTCAATATTCTTAATAAATGTGTCCTTATCAATTCCCATCTTCTCTATCAGGCTCGCGATAAGACTATCTTCTATAGTTAAGAGACTATACAGAAAATGTTCCTGATCAATCTCCTGATTACCATAATCGTAGGCAATCTTCTCGCACTGGTTAACAGCCTCAATAGACTTCTGTGTAAACTTATTAATGTTCATACGATTACCTCCTTCTATTACAATGAATGCTTAACTTCACTGTTTATCTATTGTTTTCCTCTTACAATTGATGTTATACATCTCATTGTTAGCACTGTCAAGAGGTGAGTGCTAATGAATTTATTAAAAAATTATAAAGCCAGCAAAATACTGGCTTTACACTCATTTTAATGTATAAAATTCGTAAATACAAAGTTCTTTGGTTCTGGCATTTCAATTCCCATCTTCACTGCTACATTCTTACAATTAATAAAGAAAGCCATATTCTCACCCAGAACCTGCATAACCTGCATTCCTTCCAGATCCTGTCTTACTTCATCAGGATTAGTCCCATGAACCATATTCCAGTATCTTGAAGTAACAATCGGCATCTGCATAAGTCCGAAATATTTATTAAGCTGATCCCATGTTGCTGTAGTTCCTGCTCTTCTTGCTGATATAACTGCTGCCGCCGGCTTTAATCTGAATCTGTCGCCACCTGCATTAATATCTGTATAAAATACCCTGTCCATAAATGCTGTCATAGCACCTGACGCTCCACCCCAATGAACCGGTGAGCCAAATACAAATCCATCATAATCACCTGCAATATCAAGGAATTCATTAACTGAATCATTAAATACACATTTATTATTATCTTTACATTTCCTGCAGGCAATACAGCCTGATATTGCTTTATTTCCTATCCAGAAAATATCTGTGTCAACTCCGTTATCATTGAGTGCCTTAGATACTTCACATAATGCTGTATAAGTACAGCCCTCTTTATGAGGGCTGCCATTTACCAATAATACTTTCATAGTATATACCTTCCTGTCAGTTTTAGTTTCCAAGCTTTAATGACTTAACCCACTTAGAAACTTCTGAAGCAGAAGCACCTGAACTGAATCTCTGTCCAGCCTGCCAGTTACCTGTTCCTGCCATCTTCTGTAAAAGACTTCCACTATCACCAATTCCTGATGAAGCTGATGTACAGAATGGAATAACTGTCTTCCCTGTGAAATCATTACCTTTTACAAATGTGTCTACAGGCCATGCTGCAATTCCCCACCATATTGGATATCCAATAAATACAGTATCATATGAATCCCAGTTGTCAGGTGTAGCCTTTGTAAGTTCTACATTTCTAAGGTTTTCATCATTATGTTCCTTAGAAACACGACTGTTATTATTAGTCCAGTTAAGGTCATCATTTGAATAAGGATTAACAGGTGATATCTCGAAAATATCTGCATCTGCATTTTCAGCAATAGTCTGTGCAACTGTCTTAGTGCTTCCTGTTGCTGAATAATATACAACAAGTGTCTTCTTGCCTGAAGAAGGTGTTGTCTGTGCTATTGTACTATCAGATTCCGTTGCTTTAACAGTATCCTGTACTGCTGTTGTATTATTATTAGCTGTAGTAGTTGTTGTATATGTCGAAGCTGCTCCACAGCCTGTAAACAATCCTAACGCCATAACAAATGTAGCTGCCACGCTTACAATTCTTTTAATCTTCATAATTATTTCCACCTTTCCTTGTATTACCAGTTCTTCTTTTCCTTGGAACTGTCCTGATTATTTTTTCTTTCTTCAACTATATTTACAAACCATTCAACCATCTTAGGGTCCTGATGTGAGAAGAATGCACTTTCTTTCTTATCAAGTTCTGATATTTTATTCATATCTTCATCTGAAAGAGTGAAATCAAATACATTGAAGTTCTCTTCCATTCTCTCTATATGAGTTGACTTAGGAATTACAACAACTCCTCTCTGGATATGCCAGCGAAGCATAACCTGTGCTGGTGTCTTTCCGTACTTTGCTGCAATCTCTGCAATAACAGGATTGTCAAATGTGCCTCCTCTTCCTTCGCCGAATGGAGCCCATGCCTCAAGCTGGATTCCATATTTGTCAGCCCATTCTTTCATTTCCTTCTGCTGGTTAAAGATATGTGTTTCAACCTGATTAACCATTGGTTTAATTCTGTTAAATGAAGCAAAATCCACCATTCTGTCAACATAGAAATTAGATATTCCTATCGCTCTGATTTTACCTTCATCATATAAATCCTCTAATGCATGATATGCACCATATGCATCGGAAAATGGCTGGTGAAGAAGAACTAAATCAAGATAATCTGTCTTTAACTTCTTCATAGACTCAATAACAGATTTCTTAGCTTCCTCATATCCATAATGCTCAATCCATACCTTAGTTGTAAGGAAAATCTCTTCTCTTGGAATTCCAGACTTGGCAATTGCATTACCAACCTCTTCCTCATTGAAATAACTCTGTGCTGTATCTATTGCCCTGTAACCTGTCTTAAGAGCATCGAGAACACATCTCTCACACTCATCCTTAGTTACCTGATAAACTCCGTAGCCTAATATTGGCATCTTAACACCATTGTTCAAAGTTACATATTCCATATCAAAATCCTCCTGTTAATTATTTTCAAGACATTTATAATACCTATACCTGACTTCAGATCTATAGCATATTATAATTTTCTTTACATTTTTATTATAAATGCTGATTCCCAATATAAGAAGTCTCTGTTGGTTTCCCAGTATTAACCTATTGGTTATCACTTCTTTACCTGTCCAAAAAGCCAGCCCATAATGTTCTTATCACGCACAAATAAGTATCCGCCATATCCATGCTGATTCCTTATTCCCTCGCTTGAAAAATATGATGTTGGTTTAATATCAAGTACAAGAAGCCTGTCTATTTCACTATTACTGAGACCTTCCTGCTCATACAGCTTATGTATTGCATTATAAGCATTTCTTGATGGTTCAGAACCATAGTATTCATCTTTTTCTCCAATTGCAAAATACACTGGCACTCTCGCTTTTACAACTTCTGTGTAATTGCCGTCCCACTGTGAGCTACACTGCAGATATGCTGTGTACAGGTCTGGTCTCATGCCCATAACACGCGACATAGTCTCCCCGCCACCAGAATACCCTTCTGCATATACTCTTGACCTGTCAATATTGTATGTATCAAGAAAATATTCAGTAAGTGCAATTGTCTGCCTTGCAGATGTGTCCTGCCAGTCATTTAACTGTGGTGCAACTATTATCATTTTAGGAATATATTCTCTTGCCATGAATCCGAATTCCTCCGTCATCACATTTTGTCCAACTCCCTGAAAATATAATCCCTGATATCCCGGCAGCGTCATAAATAATGCATAACTTTCTGTTCCGTCATAATCTTCAGGAATATACACATTATAATGAATATCACCTTCTGTTTCTGAATGGAGGACATTGTCAAGAACGAAATCCCTGTATTTGCTTGTTCCCTGTTCTACATTATACGCCTTTGATGATGAACTCTGGTTATCTGCTGATTGTGTATCAGTCTGGCCGTTCCAGAAAAATCTGAGGCCATTGTATGTATATTCATCAGTTGCTTTTGCATCATGTTTATAACCTTCTCTTTCTAAGAAAGACATATTTCCTTCTGATTCATTCTTTGCAAGCTTAAACATTCCTCCTGAATTATTTGCCATAGCCATAATCTGTGCCTTAAATGCGCTATATGCAAAATCATCAGTTCCTGATGCTGCAAAGATGAAGAAATCCTGTGAACTGTAACCCTGCTGTCTTACTAAATCTGCCATATATTCACCATCGGTTGTATAACTTCCACTCATAGGCATAAAATATCGGAAATAATCCAGACAATAGCGGAATGTGTTCCATGTATTTACAGATCCCATTGAAAATCCGCCAAAACCCCTGTGGTCTCTTGATTCCTTAAGCCCCTGTGGTGTAGTGTCCTTTGCATATGTACTATACTTACTCTCCACCGCTGGAATAAGGTCATTGACTAATTCATTATGAAACTGGTTGGTAAGCTGGATTGCAAGGCTGTAATCACTACTGTCGTTCTCACTTGTGTTATTATATGTAGGCAGTACAATAATAAGAGGCTTTATATTCCCATCCTGTATTGCATTATCAATAACATTTTTGAATGATTTTGGATTATCATCTGTACCCATAAGAGTCGTTTCATTGCTCCAGCCACCATGACTCAGATAAAATACATTATATTCTTCTTCATCTGTATATCCATACGGCAGATATACCCATGCTTCCTTAGTTATTTTATTAGATTTTTGCTCATAACTGAATGACTCCCATGTATCATATGTAAGTTTATTAAGTGTTCCCTGCTGTGTTGCCGGATTTTCATATCCATCGGGTATGTATTCGAGTTCATCAGGAACAGTCCCACATGCAGAAACACAAAGCATAATCATTGTAAGGACTAATATTATAAATATTTTCTTATTCATGCTCTGTCTCCTTATGCAGCTTACTTTATATTCTTTCCTAACTTTACAGCCTCTGTCTTATCAGTAGCCATGCCTCTGTAATTCATTCCGTAAAGCCCAGCGAATCTCTTCATTGTGTATTCGCCTGCTTCCAGCATCCATTTTTCAGGTGCAGCTCCCTGAAACAGAAAATACATATCTCTTCCTTTAAGGTCTTTTTCACTTACAAGTCCATAAAAACGGTCAAGTACATTTCTTACTGAGCCGCATATATTGTGCCAGTATAATGGTGAACCTATAACAATAACGTCAGCTTCTTTCATCTTAGATATAACTATATCAAGTTCATCATCTGAAAAATTCTGACCATAACTTCCAATCCTGTAATCTGTAAGATTGAGTGTTTCGTACTTTCTGCCGCCAAGTAATTTCTCTGCTAATTGTGCTGTGTTTCCTGTCTTGTTAGGACTTCCGTTAATAAATAAAATTCTCATAATCATGATCTCCTTTTCAAAATTATTATTTTATCTTCTTAAGCAGCATACTTATGTAATACCCCGCAACCGCTATAAGTATCATTACTGCAAGATAATCAAGCATAAAAAAAATTACATTTTCTGTGTAATCATAGAAAACAAAATGCATTTTCATTAAGAGATACTCCCCAATCTGTCTTTTATGAAATGCAAATATTCCATAACCTGCCACAACTAATGCTATCAATCTCGCACCCCATTTTCTTAATACTGAAGGCTCTTTAAATAATTTCCCTGCCATAGTAACAGCCATGTTCCAGTGCATTCCTATATGGACTGACATAACAGCAAAGCCCCAATATGCACAAAACATATGCACCTGTCTGGCTGCCATTGATGTTCCGGCAATATTTATATCTTTAAATATGTGTGTTGAAAGCAATATTCCGCTTACCATTGAGCCAAGCATAAGCAGTAACATCACAACAACAAGTAATGTCTGAATAATCCTTAAAGGCTTATACTTACCTTTTGCTACAGACTTTATCCATCTTCTGTTTAAAACATGATGAAATATGAAAAGAATTAACATTGCCATTCCTATCCATTCATGTGCTGTTTCACTCAGAAGGCTATATGGCATAAGTAGCAATAGGCTTATTGTCATAAGAACATCTGTTACTATTCTGATTACTAATTTCTTATTCATTTTCACCTCATATTATCTTCCCAGAACATTACTGCCCGGTCAAGCCAGCCGTCTGCAACTGTATTCTGTCCAAGTCCGAATCCATGTGAAAGACCGTCAAAGACTTCTATCTTTGCATTAGTTCCATTATTCTTTATTCTTGAAATGTATCTCTCCATACTTCTGTATGATGCAATTCCATCACTTGTTCCTACGCATGCATAAGTTGGAGGCTCATCTCCTGTGACTTCTGAAAGTCCTGTGTACTGCATAATTACTGCTGCCGGCTTTGGATACTGCTTCTCACCAAAAGCAGATGTTCCATATGCTCCAAGCCATGCCGCCATTCTTGCACCGGCTGAACCACCCCATAGAGAATAATCTGACATATCTATTCCAAGTTCATCAGCATGTTCATGTAAGAATGCTATTGCCCTTGCCAGATCTTCACAGGCTGTTCTTGCTCCCGGTCTGTATATAAGTGCAAATGCATTGTATCCTTTCTTTGATAATTCCAGTGCATGTGGAAAACTGTCATGCATTCCTGCAACATACATAAATCCACCACCTGCATTTACAATTGCACTTTTAGCTCCTGTATTTCCCTTAAAGAAAAACAGTCCTGTATTCTGTTTATCTAGATCAGACTTCTTTTCATCATCACTGTATATGTCATAAAATATCTGCTGTCCACTACCGGCTTTTTCCTTCATATAATTAACAATCTCAACTGTTTTATCAGTATTTATTTCACTGTACCACGGAAGAATTGTATTAATATTTTTTAAAGTAAGATTATCACTTATCTGCATATCAACCGGAAATATCAACCTTCCATAGCCATCAAATACCTCATCATTTATAACATCAGTTACTTTAGTATCCTCTGTGTAAGGTCCTTCCTGAATCCTTGTATCTGTCATAACATTATCTGCATTACTTTCTATGTTTTCTGTCTGTACCGGAACCAACCCTGATTTATTACCACATGCTGCTAACATTAATGCACCTGCAAGTATAAATATTATTTCTGCAATCCTAAATCCTGTATCCACAATCTCACCTCCTGCTTCATTAATTATCTTTCTTATCCTGATTTAAGTATAAAAAAAGAGACTCCCTTTAAGAAGTCTCAATTCGTTACTCAGTATTAACCTTTAGGTTATATCTATTTTACTTTCTCAATTGCTTTAACAAGCTTCTTTACTTTTGCAGAAGGCTCTTTGGAATATAACAGTCCATATGGCATAGTATAATCCCAGTCAACTGACTTAATTCTTATAAGAGGATGTACGCTTTCCCAGCCTTTGAATGCCAACAGCAATTCCTGATTATTCTCACATCTGTTAAATACATCAATATTATACAAGTCAAAATCAGATAACTTAATTTCAGGATAATTCTCTATAATATCATCTCTTAATTTATCTCCATTAGAACTCCACCCTCTCTGCATAATCATTAGCGTTTCATTCTTCATATCATCAAAAGTAATAACATCTTTCTTTGCCAGTCTGTGATGAATGGAAACTGCAACACAAAAAGGTTCTTTGGAAATCTCAACACCCGCGCAGCCTCTTAATTCCAGTAATGATTCATCAAAAACACCTGCTACCACATCAATATTCTGACCAAGATTTGCAAGTATTTCTCTCGCATTTTCACTAGTATTTTCAAATGTTATAAGTTTGAATTTCATATCTGGATATAATTTCTGAATCTTAGGCCACAATTCCACAAAAATCTGTGGCGGTGTAAGAGGTGATACCCCAACACGGATTACATCTTCTGATACCTGCATAGCATCTTTAGCTCGTTTTACAGAATCCTTGCAATATCCGATTATATATTTAGAATCATTATATATTGACTTGCCCGCCTCTGTTACAACAAGTCCTCTGTGTGTTCTGGAAAATAACTGTATGCCAAGGCTTGCTTCCAATGAATTAATCTGCTTTATAACTGCCGGCGATGATATATATAATTTTTCTGCTGCTTTACTGAAACTTCCAGATTCTACAACACACATAAATGTCTCAAGCTGTGGATTGTACATCATAAGCTATTTCCTCCTATTATCATTCTTACAACGAATCCAGTAATCCATTTATCAGAAGATACTTTTGTCATCATATTCTTTAAACCTTGCCTTCTGTACTTGTATTTTCTCTTGTAAATGTTTCAAATATATGTGGCAGATATTCCTTGCTCATTCCGATTCCCGTATCTGCAACAACAACCTTATACATAGCTGTCTCTGGCGTTGTTCCAGGCATTTCCCTGACAGAAATATTTATTCTGCCGTGTACTCAGCATTTAATTTTGCTTCTTTCCTCTGATTGTAAAACTGTACATGTATAAATGCATTAATAATTAAAAAAGAAACTATCAGAACAATTGTAGTTCTTATCCTTATAAATCTAAGACTTATGTTCTTCTTCATATTAAGTTCTCTCAGACACGCCTTTTTCTTTTCGGTGACATTTTATCACATATTTTTTCAAAAAAATAGTACTACTGTGATTGTTTTTCACAGTAGTACTACTTTAATATATTATCCTATAAGCAACACGGAAACATCATTAACATTTGTTCCCGTAGGACCTGTTATAATAAGCCCCTCTGTTAGTTTCAAAGCATTATAAGCATCATTATTCTTAAGCACTTCAAATATATCTATTCCTTTATTCTTTAAGACTCCTGCTGTATCACCATCGCTATATCCACCTGCCGCATCCGTAGGTCCGTCTGTTCCATCGCTGCCTATACTGAATACTGCTGCATTTGACATTCCCTTAATACCTTCTGCTGCTGATAATGCAATCTCCTGATTTCTTCCGCCTTTACCATGTCCGGTAATATTAACAACAGTTTCTCCGCCTGCTATGTATGCCAGCTTCTTTCCTGACTTACAATGTGTCTTTGCTATAGATGCAAGAAAACTTCCGGCTTCTTTTGCCTGACAGCATAACTGGTCCGTAAGCATTACTGGTTCATATCCATACTTTGAACATTCCCTTGATACTGCACTGCATAATTCACGCACACTTCCATTAATAAAAGTTGTTACATTATCCAGTTTCTTCGGTGTCTCAATATCCATCAGCTTTTTTACATCTTCACTTATATTAAGATTATATTTTTCTACAATGTGCCATGCTTCTTCACATGTTGTTGTATCTGCACATGCCGGACCTGAAGCAATCATATCCAGTGGGTCACCAAGTATATCTGATAATACTATTGATAATACATGCGCCGGTTCACATAATTTTGCAAACCGTCCGCCCTTTACTTCTGATAAGCGTTTTCTTATCGTATTAATCTCAACAATATCTGCACCGCATGCAAGTAACTGATTAGTTATATCCTGCAATTCTTCTCCTGTAATCTTCGGCTTCTCAAATAAAGCACTTCCTCCACCTGAAAGAAGAAATAGCACTGTATCATTCTTATTGAGTCCGCTTACCATCTCAATAGCTGCCTGTGTTGCTTTAAATGAATTCTCATCTGGAACAGGGTGGCCTGCCTCAAAACATTCTATTCTTTCAATCGGCTCTTTTACATGTCCATACTTCGTTATTACAATTCCTTCATTTATTCTGTCTCCCAGACAGTCACTTGCCGCCTTTGCCATCTGCCATGCGGCTTTTCCTACTGCTACAAGAATAACTTTTCCATCAAATTTCCTGTCATTAAGTGTTTTCTTAACTGCTTCATCCGGAAGAACTGCTTTAATTGCCGCATCAATTATATTGTCTGCAACCGCTCTTAATTCTTTATTCATAAGATTCTCCTTCCTGACATTATAATAACCTGTCAACAACATTTATAATTTTGTGTCTGCCAGTTTTTCATAATAATGTATAATTGCACTGTGGTCGCTGCTTCCATCTCCATTATTATGCAGATACTGCATTATTTCCTGAACCTGTGCCGTCATCGGTACTGGAGCTCCAACACTATGAGCACACTCAAGTGCATTATTCAAATCTTTAATATGTAAATCTACTCTGAATCCTGGTTCAACATTGTCCTCTATCATCATTGGAACTTTGGCATTCATAACAGTAGACCCTGCTAGTCCGCCTTTTATTGCCTCAAATACACGCTCAGGGTCTACTCCGGCTTTTTTTGCCAGAATGAAACTTTCAGAAACTGCCTGGATATTACATGCAACAATTATCTGATTGGCAAGTTTTGTTGTATTTCCAGCTCCAAGTTCACCACATCTTGTAACTGATGAACCCATATGTGTAAGAATCTGTTTATACTTATCAAATGTTTTCTCATCTCCACCAACCATAAATGCAACTGTTCCATCTATTGCTTTAGGTTCTCCTCCTGACACAGGTGCATCAAGCATATCAATCCCTTTTTCTTTTAATACATCACCAATATATCTGCTGTCGACAGGATTAATTGAACTCATATCTATAAAACATGTTCCTTTTTTCATATAACCCGCAATACCATTTTCCCCAAGCATTACTTCCTTTACCTGAGGACTGTTTGGAAGCATTGTTATAACTACATCACTTTCCATGCCAATCTGTTTTAAATCACCACTTCTCGCACCTGCCTGTACAAGTTCATCGACATTTTCCTTATGATGGTCATTAACAATCAATGTGTATCCAGCTCTGCAAAGATTCTTTGCCATCGGTTTTCCCATTATTCCCAATCCAACAAAGCCTATAACCATATATAATCCTCCTGATATTGTTCTAAATGTATTGTTATTATAACCTTTCTTTTATATAATAATGCGGCCATACTGATAAGTCCATATAGTTCTCATAAGTATAGCCGCATTATGTAACATTTATATTATAAAATTAATGAAAGAATAAATATTTCAACCATTGCTGCAATACCCATTATTAATGTGCACACTGTCTGTGTCTTATATCCCTGTTCAGGATCCATGTCACCAAAATTAGTAACTACCCAGAAGTATGAGTCGTTAGCATGTGATACTGTCATGGCACCAGCGCCTATAGCCATTACACAAAGCACCGTCTTAACAGGTGAAGCAAGTCCAAGTGCTCCAAGCAGTGGAGCAATGATACCTGCTGTAGTTGTAATTGCAACTGTCGAAGAACCCTGTGCTGTCTTTAATATTGCTGCAAGAAGGAATGGGAAGAATATTCCAACTGCTGAAAGCACTTCTGCATGCTGTGTAATAAATGCAACCATTGAGCTTGATGAAATAACCTTTCCTAATACACCACCAGCTGCTGTTACAAAAAGTATAGGGCCAACTGTCTTTAATGTCTCATTGGTAATATTGTAAAAATCGGACATCTTATGTGCCGTTGCAAGCTGGATTACTCCAAATATTGTACCAACAGCAAGTGCTATAATTGGTTTTCCAAGGAACTGGCATGCTATGTCAAGTACGCCAGTCCAGCCAGCCATTGATGAAATTGAACCAAGTGCCATAAGAATGATTGGTACAAGAATTGGAGCTAATGCATTAAATCCATTAGGAAGCTTTCCATACTCTGCAACTAATTCTTCATATGTCTTGGTAACCTCTCCATTGTCTGTTACTTCATCAGCACTCTTTACTCTCTTTCCAATAAACTTAGCATATACAAGACCTGCTATAAGAGGAAATATTGAACATACAACACCAAGTCCCATTACAAGTAAAAGATTATCTCCCACTCCAAGTGTATTAGCAGCTGCTATCGGACCAGGTGTTGGCGGAATAAAAACATGAGAAATATAAAGTCCTGCTGAAAGTGCTACTGTCATTGCTACACTTGAAACTGCTGTTCTTTTTACAAGTGCTTTTCTTATTGGATTAAGAATTACAAAACCACTGTCACAAAACACAGGAATTGAAACAACCCAGCCCATAAGCTCTATTGCAAGTTCTGGTCTTTTCTTTCCTACTACCTTAATTACCATATCTGCCAGCTTCAATGCTGCTCCTGTTTTTTCAAGTACCGAGCCAATCAATGCACCTAATATAATAACTATACCGATGCTGCTGAATGTACCTGAGAATCCAGCTCCTATAACTGTTGGAATTCCAGACACCTTTGTTCCGTCTGGTTTTACAGTATCAACAAATGGAATTCCTGCAATCATTGCAAGAATAAGTGATACCGCCATAATTGCTAAGAAAGGATGAACCTTAAACTTAGAGATTGCAACTATCATCACAATGATAGCCAACACAAATGCAATTATCAATGCTACTCCTGTCATAAAAACACCTCATTTCTATTTTATTGTTGTACGGTTTGCACAAACCTTTGTGCTTTGTATGACACAATAATAACATGTAAAGTTTAATAGTAAAATGTTACACAGCACATAATATCATTTTTATTTTGTATTATGTAACAATAATGGTAAATCATATTTTTCATTAATTAATTCATCAGTAATTATGTATGCCAGATACAACGCTGGACTTTCTGTTGGTTTCCTGACATCAAGTCCTGTTATTTCTTTCAGTTTTGATATTCTGTATTGTAATGTATTCTTATGAATATAAAGATTGTCTGCTGCTTTCTGTATTGAGCCCTGTGCATTAAAATACGCTTTCAGCAACGCAATATTCTCACATATATCATTATAATCCATATCTTTGAATACCTTCTTTAAATATTCAAGCTTAATCTCTGTCGGTACATTGCTTATTAAAAGTTCAAGACTAATATCCTCATAGCATATAATCTGTTCATGTTTTTCAGCTGCAGCCGTCCATGCCCTATGTGCTTCAACATAAGCTTCATGCATATCATAGCTTTGGGCTGAATCTATACCAATATTCAGTTCAAACTTATCTTTTTCCCACACATATCCTGCCAGATTTTCTGCAAATTTAACCACATTTTCCGTATCCATATTATCTATGATTATTATCTGTCTTGAAGCATTCCTGAAATGCATTTTATAATTATTTCTCTTTAAAAATGCATCAACATCAGTCTCAAATTTTGCAATCTGAGACTGTCCCTGCTGTGAATCTTTAAGGTTGTCCAGCTCATCTATACTGGCAATAAATACTCTTCTTGGCTTATTAATATCTATTCCCAAAGCCATTCCACGATCTTCTAAATCAGCATTCTTATATCCTCCATTTATAAGCCATTCTTCATAAAAAGCATTCCTTACACGCTTATTCATAAGCTGTCTATAGCTTGCACGACTCTCCATCAAAAGAATTTCCGTCATCTTTTTTAACAGTTTTCCAGACGTTATAACCTCTTCATATCCACCTGTCATTCCTATTACTCCTACTATTTCGCCATCAAGTTCAAGTGGAAGATTAATTCCTTTTTTTATACCTTTTGATAAATCGTCTTCATCAATATAATATTCCTCAAGATTTTCAGATATAATCTTATACGCACCATAATGAAAATCCCCTATTCTGGATTTATCACGACTTGCAATTATATGTCCTGTCTCGTCCATAAGATTAATATTCTGTTTAACAAGTTTTGAAATTTCTTCAACAATCTGAGTTGCAGAATTCTTTGATATATGCATAACACGTACCTCCTCTAATTATTTTCAAGACATTTATAATATCTATTCCTGACTTTAGGTCAATAACATATTATAATTTTCTTTTCATTTTTATTATAAATGCTGATTCCCAATATAAGGTTTCCCACATGCTAGGCATCTGAATATCCATGAGAATAAGATTATAATAATCCACAGGTTTCTCTTTAACCATATCTATACATACAGCACCATCCTTAGCCCTGTCAACCTCAAATTCTCTCTCTTTCAGCAATGTAACTGCAATCTCAGCATTAAGGTCATTGTCTTCTGCAAGCAGAATTCTTCATCCGCCGTTTTCTGATTGTTTAACGGTATTTTTCTTGTTTGAATCAGCAGACTTCTCATTTTTTGCTATAGAAAATTCCACTGTAATTGTTATTGTTGTTCCTTTACCAAGTTCGCTGTCTACCTCAATCATCCTATCAAGAAGTGCCGTGAATCCAATAATTGCATTCATAGGCGTTCTTATATCATGACTCATATTAAACAGGAATCTTGTTTTAGCTTCATTGCATTCTGTGCTTTCTTTGCTGCTCTCTCTATCTCATCTGCATATCTGGCATCCTTATAGCGGCGCATCTGTGACTGCCAGAATGCAAGCGTAACCAGAAATGCAAGTACCGCACTTGCAAATGTAGCAACTAATAATTCACTCTTGGAAATCCATCCTCCCTCTGGCACAATATCAAAATACCAGCAGTCATTAGGAACATTACATTCTACTTCCAGTGTATCTTTCAGTTTACCTGTTATACTCAATGCCTTCAATTACATTGTTATTATCAAGCATATAACCAGAATAATGGCTGTTTTTATTCTGATATATTTAATGTTCATATTCTTCATATTAAATTCTCCCAGAACGCCTTATCTTTTATGCTGACTTTACCATATATTCTTTCACATTGACAATATCAGCATCTTAAGCTACACTTTCTTATACGCTAAAGAATGGAGTATATAACGATGAAAAAAATATATGGTATTATAATTGCTATAGCAGCATGTGTTCTCTGTGTCTGCACATTTTTCGCAGTCAGAAGCCAGATACAGAATCAGAACGAGCTTAATAATCTTGAAAAAGAAGCTGCTCCTTATCAGGATGAAATCAACGACATATACGCCGATCTTCAGTCAAGAAAGCAGAAGCTTGGCAGCTCTGATAACTCCAATGTAGGAGCTACTCTTGCATTCGTTCCTGCTTCTGCCAATGATATTGATACAATCAAAGAACTTATGACTGGTTATGATTTTACACCAACAATCATTGCTGACTGTTCTATCGACAGCAAAGAACTGGACTCTATAATAAGAAAGTCACAGAATAACAATTATGACATTCTGCTTTCAGGCATGACCTTCGATGATGATATCCTTGCATCTGCAATAAAAGTCCGCAATAATCTTGCTAAGAATAATTATAATCTTAAAGAAACATTTTTCCTAAGACATACATATGATACAGACGATGCCCGTAAATCCTTACTTAATAACGATTACAGACATCTCGTCTGCTATAACGAAACATTTACATCTGGTACTGCTTCTAATGGAATGTTATACATTTCCTACAGCTTTATCCGTTCGTCAAATGCTTTTACCAATCTTATTAATCAGGCTATATCGACTAATAATGATGCCGTAATGATATTTGATTTTGCAGATATGCAGGATGGAACTATTGATGATTCTACTATAACAGGCTTTCTTGAAGAACTAAGCAGTAAGATAAGTGAAGGCTCTATTAATTCTTATACCCTTTCACAGGCATTTGAAGCACTCGAGAATGAAGAAACTCTCTCTCAGATTGCCAATGATGAATATGAACAGTATAAAGCAGAGCAGGAATCAAGAATAGCAGAGCTTGAATCCAAAGTTCATGAAATATACGGTTCTCGAAAGAAATAAGCTTCTATAGATTGAATAAACTTAATATTCCGGGTTCATAATTATTACTATGATTCACATCTAATAAGGAGGATTTTATGAGTAATAATATGGATCTGGGATATGATATGTTCTGTTATCAGTGCGAACAAACTGCCGGAGGAAAAGGCTGCACCAAAGTCGGTGTATGTGGAAAGACACCTGAGATTGCCAACCTTCAGGATTTACTTATTTACCAGTTAAAGGGAATAAGCTTTTATGCAAAGCATCTTCTTGATTCAGGACTTAATGTTGATAAAAGCATTGTCAGCTTTATTGAAAACTGTCTCTTTACAACTCTTACTAATGTTAATTTCAATGTGGACGACCATGTCCGTCTTCTTAAACAATCCCGTGATATTAAGAATAATCTTAAGAATATGGTAGGCGCAACTGAATATATCACTCCTGCCGCTGCCTATGAACTGTCTGAAACTAAAGCAGACATGCTTCGTGACGCGCCAATGGCAGGAATAATGTACGATAAGGCATTAGACCCTGATATCCGTTCATTAAGGCAGACAATTCTTTATGGTCTTAAAGGCATCAGTGCTTATGGACATCAGGCAAGAGAACTTTCATATTACAGTGATAATGTTGATAATTTCTATATCACTGCACTTGAAGCAATCACTGATAATACTCTCACCGTTGAGGAGCTTATCCGCCTGACACTTAAAACAGGTGATATGGCTATCGAAATTATGAAAAAACTTGATGAGGCAAACACTACCATTTACGGTAATCCATCGCCTCACACAGTTAATGTACACATTAAGAAAGGTCCATTTATAATTGTTTCAGGACATGACCTTAAAGACCTTGAAATGCTTTTAAAACAGACAGAAGGACTCGGCATTAATATATACACACATGGTGAAATGCTTCCTTCCCATGGTTATGAAGGTCTTAAAAAATATAAGCATCTTGCAGGTAATTTTGGCGGCGCATGGCAGGACCAGCAGAAACAGTTTGATAATCTTCCCGGCTGTATCCTTATGACAACCAATTGTCTCATGCGTCCAAGAGACACATACAAAGACCGTATATATTCTACTAATGTTGTAGGCTGGGATGGCATAAAATATATAGAAAAGAAGCCTGACGGTGAAAAGGATTTTTCTGAAATCATAAAACAGTCTCTTGAACTTGGAGGCTTTACCGAAGAGCAGGAAGCAAAAGAAATTCTAGTAGGATTCGGACATGAAGCTGCTCTGTCTCATGCAGTTGAACTTGTTGAAGCGGTAAAATCAAAACAGATACGACATTTTTTCCTGATTGGTGGCTGTGATGGTGCAAGACCTGGCAGAAGTTATTTTACTGATTTTGCCACTATGGTTCCTGATGACTGCATGATTCTCACTCTTGCATGCGGCAAATATCGTTTCAATAAGCTTGATTTCGGCACAGTTGCCGGACTTCCAAGGCTTCTTGATATCGGACAGTGTAATGATGTATATTCTGCTATTCTTATTGCCAATGCCCTTTCAGATGCATTTGGTACAGATGTCAATGGACTTCCTTTATCTCTTATTGTTTCATGGTATGAGCAGAAGGCTGTTGCAGACCTTCTCGCCCTGTTAAGCCTTGGCTTTAAGAATATTTATCTCGGTCCGACACTTCCGGCATTCTTAAGCCCTAATGTATTGCAGTACCTTGTAGACACTTTCCAGTTAAGACTTATAAGCAATCCGGAAGATGACATTAAGACATGTCTTGGACAGGCTGTTTAAATGTTTCTCCTAAAAAGGCTGCCACAAAGTGACAGCCTTACATACCTCATTAACATTCTTATAATTCCGCCAGTCCGGCAAGTGCAACATATTTTTCTGATACTGTAAACCATGTTGGAAAATCCGTTATTCCTGACTGTGGCAGATTGAATATCCGCTGAAATTCCTTAACCGCTGCTGCCGTCTGCTCACCATATATTCCATCAGTACTTAGGACCGGAATAGAATTATAATACTCCCCAATAAGATTAAGCTGTTCCTGCAACTGTCTTACCTTCTGCCCGGATGAACCTATATCAAGATTAGTTCCCGGCCATGAATAAGGAATTCCACTTATCTGTTCTGCCGCATTAATATACACATCCTGACCATAATAATATCTTAATATATCAATCGATGAATAATTCTGATCTCCCAGATACTTGCTTCCCCACTGTGAAAGCCTGTTAGGACATGTCACTCTCTTTCCATCACAATACTGTGTAAGTATTGGCTGCTTTACATTAGGTCTTGATATGTAATTGTCAAATATATCATCTACTACCTGTGATATACTTTCGAACACATTTCTTCCATTAACCCATTTCTGGTCATATGCAGTTGATGAGGTTATTGTAAAATCATAGAATTTGTTTCTGTACCATTCTGTATATACCCGGTTTAATGTAAATGACATAATAGCAAGCACATTTGCCTCAATTGTCTGCCTCGGCCATGTTGAATATATCTCAGAACTTGCCACATTCTTAATGTAATCCTTATAAGTAACATAATAATTATCTGCCTCGGCATCTTTAGGCGGTCCGTCATGTACAACTACTATTTCAGGAACAACAACTCTGTCAAGCACAATTTCACCCGACTGTCCCATAGGCTTAATCTCTTCCTCATCAATCTTAGGTGGGTAATCTCCATATAATGTGTTCACAGGTATGACTATATTATTCTGCGAACTATCCCTTGCAGACATCCTTACATTCTGAATGCTTAGTTCCCCCGAAAACATATCACTGCCTGATATATTTACATTATCAAATCCTGGCGCACTTACAGCTATGTCATACTCTGAGAATGGCTGCCTGTTCCCCGGTTCCATGCTATATTCGATTGGAGGCGTTCTTAAGTCATTAAATATACTTATCCCGTCTCCATCTGTACCACTTTCTCCTATTATATTATCAGGATTTCCTGTATACGACAGTCTTACAGCCGCTCCTTTAATTGGCACATTTTCTTCATTGACAACACTTACCTTCAATCGGCCTTTATCAATATTATTTTCTGGCACTTCAAATGTATGTACATATCCAACGTTCATAATCTGTCCTCTTTCTCATCTTAAGATAAATATATGTGACAGGTACGCTTATTATGTCTTTTGCATACAATAATATGATTAATATTATCGGAGATATTATGGCTCAATATAAGATTGCTGTAGATGCCGGACACGGCGGAAGCGACTATGGTGCAACATATAATGGCAGAGCTGAGAAAGATGACAACTTAAAGCTCGCTCTTGCCGTAGGTGATATATTAGAAAAAAATGGTATTGACGTTGTGTACACCCGTACCACTGATGAATATGAGACACCTTTTAAAAAAGCGACTGATGCCAATGATGCTAAGGCTGATTATTTTGTTTCAATCCACAGAAATTCATCCCCTACGCCTAACCAGTACACAGGCGTGGAAACTCTTGTTTACAATAATTCCGGTATTAAATCACAGATGGCTGCCAATATCAATTCTGAGCTGGAAAAGGCTGGCTTTAAAAATCTTGGGATTACCGAACGTCCTAACCTTGTTGTACTCAAACGGACAAAAATGCCTGCCGTACTTGTAGAAGCCAGCTTTATTAACAACGATAAAGATAATGAAACATTTGATAAGAACTTTAACCAGATTGCAAATGGAATCGCAGATGGTATTCTTAAGACCCTTGGAATTAAACCAAAGACAAATAATACTACTGCACAGGCTGCTTCAGGTGAAGTCCCATCAGTAAAATCAGATTCTGCCAAATCCGCTGAAATCATGCCTGCAGCATGCGAAAAAAAGCCTGCACCTCCTGCTAAACCAGCATGTAACTGTGATGATGACCTCTCTCCTGAGCCACTTTATCGTGTTCAGGTTGGTGCCTACCGCAATAAAAATAATGCAGACCGCATGCTTAATTCCCTGCTTATTGAAGGATTCCCAGCTTTTATCATATATGAAAACGACTATTATAAAGTTCAGGTTGGTGCTTTCAGACAGCTTTCAAACGCCATTAAAATGGAGCAGAAGCTACGTAAATTCCGATACAACACATATATTGTATACTCATAAATATACGCTGATAGCCATACAACAATTAATCCCGCCAGACTGTCTGTAAACCAGTCTGACGGGATTAATTGCTCTGTTCCATTGAATTATTTAACGCTGTATATTATACTCTGTACTTCATCATCCTTCATAACGAATGAAAGCTTCGTGTTACCTGATTCATACTGAAGCTGTCCATCAGCTTCTGTATAATCACTTCCATATGCTGATACAACCTTATCCTTCTTATCGCCAATACGGACACCCTCTTTAGTCTTAACAGCATCATCCATAAGTGTTATAGAATAAAGCTTATCATTTCCGTCCTTCTGATATCCCTGTAGAGTTACGCTATCATAGTAATAGAATTTGTCCATTCCTTCAAATGCACAGCTTTTAGCTTCATAGTAACCACCAGAAGGTTCTCCAAGCTTAGATGTATATTCTGTAAGATCGCCATCTGTCTTTAACTCTATGCCTTTTAATTCAAATGAATACTTACTTTCCGTCTGCTGTGATGCAACTGGCTTTTCCTGACTATTATCTGGCAGTGTTGATGCACTTCCACATGCTGCCATCATAACTCCTGCTGCAAGTACTGCCGCTAACATTAAACTCTTCTTTCTCATAATCAATCTCCCTGTTTCTCTTCGTAATATTTATTAACTATTGTCTTCCATGCATTCTTATATGATTCATCCTGTCTATGGTCAGTAAGCCTGAAATTCTTAACAAGCTGTTCCCCAAGATATAACGACAGCTTCTCAGCTCCTTCCACATTAAGATGCTGTCCATAATCAAATGTATCGGTAGTATAGTCTATACCTATATTCTCAGCCTCATCAATTGTATTAAGATACAATATTCCATGCTCATCAGCATAATCACTCACCTGCCTGTCCCACTCATCATACCAGTGAGGATATACACTCGGTGCTTTCATAAGCACAAGATTAATATCATTATCCTTACACAATGAATATATCTTATCAAGATATTCCATGTTTCTGCTGCTGAATGTATAATTAGCAAGCGGTGCAGCTTTTGGTATGGTCTTAACTGGTCTTACACCTTTCTGCATAAGATAACCATTAGTCGTAACAGATGGTGTTTTCCACATATATCTGAAATCCTCTGATGACAATTCACTCCATCTTGAGTGATATCTCAACAATGGAAATATATAGCTGGCCATATTCTCTTCTTCTGTCATTGACTCCCTTATAGAAGCTATCTTATACTTTGAAAGCTTCATGCCATCCAGTGTCATTCTGTTATAAGCCTCGTTTTTGGCATCACTTTCTGTCATTGCAAGTACATTTAAAATAACGACCTGCGGTTTCTCATACTTTAGTGTATCCTCTAAAAGATAATACGACTGCCATATAAGCTGTTCCGCACTTCCACGGATATAACTTGATATTCCGTAATTCTCCCACATTGTAACTGTGGATATATTCTCATACACTTCACAGTCACCAAGAATAAGCACATCATGATTCTTTTCACTGTTATAATATTCCTTAATCATTGCACCTTCTTTAATATCTGATGCATATTTAGGAACTAACAGACACTGTAAAAGATACAGACATACTATCGGTATTATTACAACTGCAATACCTGTACATATCTTCTTTCTCAAAACTATCTCCATTCCTTAGAAAATGTTTTCTAAAACTGATTATATATAAACTGGCTTGATTCATATCCGGTTCCATAGATTCCAAATACAGCTATAAGCAGAAAAATCACAAGAAAAACTGTATATCTTATAATATAATTCTTCTTTGCTAAACGGTCTCTTACCGGACATTTTCTCTCAAGCAGGCTTACCGCAAACATTATAACAACGCCTGCAAAAATAACTATATAATCAGCTACTGATAATCCTATACTCCACATTCCCTTAGTAAACACAGCCGCATAATTGCCACTGGTAAACATCGAGAAAAACATACGGAATGCCTCTGCAATATCTCTGTAATAATCAAGCATCTGCAGGCAGCATACTATAGCAGTAGTTCTTATTATCTCAAATACTTTGTAATATTTTAACTTTCTATAACCTAACCTGTTATCTGCCTTCTCATATAGTGGCTTAAGTTCCTGGGAAACAAGCATAATTATGCTGTTCAAAAGTCCCCAAACTACGAAATTCCAGCTTGCACCATGCCATATACCTGTCACAAACCACACAGTAAGACTTGAAAAATACACCGGAAATCTTGAACCTACTGGCTTTCCAACGTGCTTCTTAAGCCATCCTGATACCTTATTCATCCATTTAGACATTGATAATGGATAGAAAAGATAATCCTTAAACCATGCACACAACGTAATATGCCATCTTCTCCAGTATTCTGCTATACTCTTTGAAAAGAATGGTCTTCTGAAATTCTCCGGAAGAGTAATACCAAACATCTGTGCAACACCAATTGTAATATCTATACCACCTGTGAAATCTGCATACAGATCAATTGCGTACAGCAGCATTCCTACAAATGCATATGCACCATAATACACTGAAACATCCGACTGTATTGTGGCAAGTCCAATGGCTGCCCTGTCTGCAATTACCATCTTCTTAAAATATCCCCACAGAATTCTCTCAAAGCCATACTGTATATTAATCCATGAGAAAGCATGGCTTTCAAGCAGACTTTTCTTCAGATCATTCCACCTGCTTATAGGTCCCTGTACCAGCTGTGGGAAAAAGGACACAAACAATGCATATCTGAATGGATTCTTCTCTGCATCTGCAACACCACGATACACATCAATCATGTATCCCGTAGACTGGAATGTATAGAATGATATTCCCATGGGAAGTATGAAATCCACTGTGTTAAATGTTGTAAATGTGACTATAAACATATTGGTGTATTTAAGTACAGCAAGTATTCCAAAATTAATAAACAGAACAATAGTAAGAAACATTTTCTGTTTTCTTACAGAAAGTGCCTTAAACCTTTTCTTTTCATCCTTAGATATATCACCTTTATGTTCCTCTATATATCGTGCAGAAATATCCTTCTCTCTGCTTATAAACATCGCTCCTGTATATGTCGTCACAATAGTTGTAACTATGAATATTACTCCACTTAATCCCGAATAAACATAAAACAACATATTCATGCATAACAGTACTATCCACTGTATGCCCCTTGGTACAACATAATATAAAATAAGTGCAATCAGAACAAATAAAATAAACTGATAAGATGTAAATAACATTTATCTTACTCCTCCCTAATATGAAAACTCTTCTGAAGGAGTTGCCGGATACGCAGACATATCTCTTCTATATATTGAATTTCCTCTGTTAATATAATCCTGCACCTGTGAATCTGTCAGCATAAAGCATTCAAATCCATCATACATTCTAGTTGAATCAAAATGATACCAGCCTGTTCCAAGATTACATAAAAGCCAGCTATGATCTCCAGACCTTGCACCCTGATTATCAACCCATATACACTCTGCCCCTATTCCATCCAGGAGTGCTCTGTCAACAGAAGCATATGTGAAACAGTCACCAGCCACATATCCATTCTTCTTAATCTCTTTTAATGCCTCAAATGCTTCATCCTGCCATTCTGAACTTTTCGTATAGCTGTTGCCTGTATATCCAATCTTAGCATGTGCATACTTATATATTGCCCTTGCTTTCTGACCTTTAGACATAGAACTGTCTGTAATATCCTGAAGAACTGCAGCTACAACTTCATCAAGAGTTGAATAACTGCTGTTTACTTTAACTTCCTGGGTCTCCTCTTCAATAAAAGTAAATGTCACTTCTTCTATAGTCTCATTACCATCTGAATCTACTGCTTTATAATAAACAATATAACTTCCCGGCTGTGAAGTATTAACCTGTGATTTATCAACCTCAACATCAATCTCCTGCCCTGAGAAATCTGTTGCATATACATCTGTCATATATGAAACTTTGCTGCCTATATAATATGTCTTATCTGATATACCATGAATTACCGGTGGCTCAACATGAATATCTGACGGCTGGTCATTCACATCTGTCTCACTGAACTCTTCTGACTGATTATTTCCTTCTGTCTTAGTACTTCCTTCTGTCTTAATACTTCCTTCTGAAATATTATTCTTGTTGTTACATCCTGTCATTGCTGCAGATAACATAACTGTAACACTTATCAATCCATATACAAGAACTCTTCCTGCAAAATATCTTTGTTTAATCATTGTTCACATGCACTTGTATAATTCAAATGCTATTCTCCTTCAATTCGAATTATAAAATTATAACTCACTACAATTTATATTGTCAACTTGTAAAACCGGCTCTTACTGTAAAAATGCTGATACCAGATATAGTTTCCCATATCTGATACCAGCATATACATTTTACATTTAGATTCTTAATTAATCAGTATTATTCTGTTTTACCATCAGTTTCAGGCTCTTTAGCTGCTGCACTCATCTCTTCTGGAAGACCTGTGAAATTAACGTTCTTAGTAGTCTTTGCATCATATGTATTAGCCTTCATGACTTCTGTCAGGTCAAAACCTGTAGTTTCCTTGATACTCTCAATTGTCTTAGCAAGAACTGACGGTACATTACCACTGAAAGTTCCTACTCCGTTCTCACCTGAACCTCCATCAATAATAGTAACCTTATCAATGCTTTCAAGAGGCTTTGCAATTGCTTCTGCCATCTGTGGAAGGACTTTAATAATCATCTCTGTCATAGCAGCTTTACCATACTTAGCCATTGCCTCTGCTTTCTTTTCCATAGCCTCAGCCTCAGCAAGACCTCTTGCCTTAATACTTTCTGCATCTGCAAGACCTTTTGCCTTAATGCTTTCTGCTTCAGCAATTCCCTGTGCCTTAACAGCCTCAGCTTCCTGCTCTTTTGCAAATCTGTCTGCTTCTGCCTGTGCCTTCTTAGCCTCTGCCTGTTTCTGAATTTCGAACTGTTTTGCTTCTGCTTCCTTCTGTCTCTGGTAAAGCTGTGCATCAGCCTTCTGCTGTGTTGCGTATTTCTCTGCTTCTGCCTGCTTACGTATATCTGCATCAAGTGTTTTTTCCTTAACAGCAATCTCTTTCTCTCTTAACTCAATCTCTTTCTCCTGCTTTGCAATATTAGCATTCGCAGTTGTAATTTCGATTGTTTTTCTCTGTTCCTGCTGCTGGATTTCGTATGCAGCATCAGCCTCAGCTTTCTTAACATCTGCTGATCTCTTTAATTCCTGTTTCTTAATCTCAAGTTCGTTATTTCTTTCTGCAATAGCAGTCTCAGCTTCGATTCTTGCATCATTTGCCTGCTTTGTTGCATTAGCCTTGGCAACTGCAATATCCCTTTCTGATTCTGCTCTTGATATCTGTGCTGATTTACTGATACTTACAACCCTGTCAATACCAAGGTTCTCAATAACATTTCCCTCATCAGTAACATTCTGGACATTAAAGCTTACTATTTCAAGACCCATTCTTGCCATATCCGGAGCAGCATTTTCCTGTACCTTCTCAGCAAACATCTTTCTGTCCTGAACAATATCTTCCAGCCTCATCTGTCCTATAATCTCACGAACATTACCCTCTAATACATCTCCTACTGAGTTTCTGATATAATCTTCGTTCTTGTTAAGGAAGTTGCTTGCTGCTTTCTCAAGCATTTCCTTAGAAGAACCAACCTTAATCTTTACAGCAGAATCAATATTGACATTAATATATTCATTGGTTGGAACTGATTCCTTTGTCTTGACATCAACAGAAATCATCTTGAGTTCAAGTTTATCAACTCTCTGTAAGAATGGAATTCTTAATGCTGACTTACCAATAACAAATTTAGGATTCTTTCTAAGACCTGAAACAATCAGTGCCCTGTCTGTTGGTGCTTTAATATAACTTGCAAGAATAAAAACGATAAATAAAATCACAACTACCCCAATAATAATTGCCAATTCCATATTATATACCCTCATCTTTCTAATTACTCATTAGTTAATAACTGCCATTAAAACCCAAGTCTTGCACTACCAGAAGAACTCTTTCCATTAAACAATTCATTATATAGATTATCACTGAACACATTAGATAAAACATTTAAATTCTTCATAAGCTCATATGCCAGTGTTGTGCTCTGTGTATCAGTAAGATTAGCAAGATTATAAGCTCCCGAATAATCTGATGCAGAATATTTTAACTTGCTGAATTCCTTCTGTGTAGCTTCACCTGAAAGCTTCATATCTATATTGCTGCCATCAATATTACTATTCACATAAAGATTATCAATCTTTACCGTTGTTCCTGATGCACTGAGCTCTGCTCCTGCTTTGATATACTCTTTATTCTGAGTCATCTCTAATGCCAGTGCAGCCTTATTATCCTGTGTCCTTACTGTATACTTCATATTAATATCATCAACATCTGCTTCGATAACAACATATTCAAATGGATTGTCATTGCCAAGAAATGACATTGCAATAAATCCTTTTTCGCTTGTGTTATAATCTGCCGCATCAATTGCAAGCCTTACAATCTCATCCTTCTTATTAACATACATTGATATTGTAACTGGCTGCATATCACTTAATGAACTCTCAATACTGCTCTTGATAGTTGTCTGTGAAACACCTGCCATTGTAAGAAGTGTCATATAAGAAGAAAGATCTTTACTTGCATATAATTCATCAATGACTGTTTCGCATGCCTTAATAACAGCATCCTTAGTTATTGTTATGCTATATTCAGAAACCTTGATGTCTCCGTTATCAGAATTATATGTAAGCTTATCGCCCTTCTTGTATTCACATTCTTCTGCAAATGTGTTAATACCTTTAACTACACATTTAACTGCAGCATTAACAGGTTCTCTGTACAATTCAATATTGCTTGTATCAATTGATGAGAAATACTTTGAAATACTGCCCATACTTCCATAAGAAAAGCCTGAATCAATTTCATCCTCTAGCTGTGCCAGTGAAATCACGAATGACTCTGAGAACAACTCAGGAACTTTGAAATACATGTTATTACCATCTGAATAAAATGTAGCTGTAAGTGCTGTAGCTGAACCATTCTGTAACTTAATCTCTCCTGCCATCTTCTCTGTAGAAGCATCCATCTGAATATCATATGTAACTGTATCAGCCTTTATATAATCTGAATACTTCTCGCCATCAATTGTGGCAGTATCAATCTTTAATGTACCTGTTATCTGACTCTTATCTGATACAGATGTAAATGACATATTATCAAACGCACTGCTTGCTGTATTCTCAAGACCTGTTCCAAGCTTCTTGATAGCTGCTTTTGCATGCTTATCTGGTGATAACACATTAGGAAGTACTACAAATCCAATTACTGCTGCCGCTGCCGCAATAACTGCTATTATAGCAACAACAATTGGCCATTTCTTCTTTTTCTTCCTAGGCTGTGGCTGCATAGGAGGTGCTTCCTGATATCTTGGTACGTCTGCATTCACTGGAGGAACTGCCCCTGACTGTGGCTGAGTTCCAAACTGCTGCTGTACAACCGGCTCACTCTGTACCGTCTGTACAACCGGTTCGTTCTGTACAGGTGTTTCCTGTACTGGCTGTGGATTTAAAGGATTTCCACACTTTGGACAAAACTTAGCTGTCCCTGCATTATATCCGCATTTTGTGCAAAACATAACATTTCTCCCCTCTCTTGTTTTTTTATTATAGTATCAAATAAAATGTATATTTTCAATGAAAAAAATATGCAAGAAACTTTTCTATCATATCCGTTTCTGCACGATTCAAATCATAATTTACATTTTACAGTACTTTTTAAATTCGTAACACAAATCAAAGTATGTATGTTCCTCACTCATCTGTGTAACTTTCCATTCTGGTATCTTATCCAGATTAGGAAAATGTGCATCTGCATCATATTTATAATCAACACTCGTTATATGTGCCACATCGCAATATGGAAGAAACTGTTCAAATACAGATTCTCCGCCAATTACATATACATCCTCTGACTTATATGATGCAACCTTTTCAAGTGCCTCTTCTACTGAATGTACTACAACAACTCCGTCCTTCTTATATGACAAATCATTAGTAAGAATAACATTATATCTGTCTATAAGTGCTGTTCTGTCTGTAATCTGTTCATAAGTCTTTCTTCCCATTATTGCAGCTTTTCCTGCTGTTTCCATTCGGAAAAGCTTAATATCTTCTGGAATATTAACAAGAAGATGTCCCTGTTTCCCTATTGCCCAGTTCTTATCTACTGTTGCTATCAGATTCATAATTACAACTTCCCTTCTATCTCCTTAGGAACATAGGCAAGCACCTTGATTCCATCTTCTGTGTACTCTTCACTTTCAAGCTGTCCAAACTGTCTTATAAGCTGTATCTTGCCTGCTTCACTGTAAGGAAATACTCTTTCAATTCTTATTCTGCTCTTAAGAATAATTTCCTGTATGCACTCTTTAAATGCTTCAAGGCCATTGCCTCTTATGGCAGATATATTGTATGTGTAGTCTGCGTGTAAATCTTTAGCTGCCGGTTTCTCCGGTAAAACATCACATTTATTAAATAATGTAATAACAGGCTTTCCTTCAACACCTAACTGCTTTAGTGTTGCATATACTGTTGACATCTGCTGTTCATAGTCCGGGTTGGATACATCAACAACATGCACTATAATGTCTGCATACTTTGCCTCTTCAAGAGTACTTTTGAATGCTTCAATAAGATTATGTGGAAGCTTTCTTATAAATCCGACTGTATCAGTAAGCAACACTTTCTCTCCATTAGGAAGTTCCATACTTCTTGTTGTAGGGTCAAGTGTTGCAAAAAGCTTGTCCTCCGACAACACACCTGCATCAGTAAGCTTGTTAAGAAGCGTTGATTTGCCAGCATTGGTATATCCAACTATAGCCGCAACAGGTGTTGAGGTCTTAGCTCTTTTGCTTCTCTGGACATCTCTGTGCTCCTTCATATCCTTAAGGTCTGCTGAGAGCTTTGATATTCTGTCCCTTATAAGTCGTCTGTCTGTCTCAATCTTTTTCTCACCGGGACCTCTTGTTCCTATTCCGCCGCCAAGTCTTGACATTGATGTCCCGAAGCCTGCAAGTCTTATTGAACGGTACTTTAACTGTGCCATCTCAACCTGAATCTTACCTTCACTTGATGTAGCTCTTGCCGCAAATATGTCAAGAATAACCATTGTTCTGTCCATAACTTTAACGTCAAGTTCATCCTCAAGATTCTTAAACTGGGCAGGACTTAATTCGTCATCACATATAATTCCCGTAGCATCAAGCTCGTCAATCATAAGTCTTAATTCTTCAATCTTTCCCTTGCCAATATATGTTGCAGGGTGAAAATTATCTCTTGTCTGAATCATCCTTCCAACTGTCTGTGCGCCCGCTGTCTTGGCAAGCTCTCTAAGCTCATCCAGGGAGCGTTCTGTATCATCATCTGTATCAAATGCTACTCCAACCAGAATAACTTTCTCGATAATCTCATCTGTTTCATAAACTGCCATATATATATTTCCTTTTATTTTTTATTTCTTTCTGATAAATAGTCACTAAGATAGTCTGTTACTTCCTTCTCAGTTGCCATTGACATAACCTTATCTGTTACAAGTCCGGCTTCTTTAAGTGACCAGTCTGCAATTGTCTTTCTTGTCTCTAATACCTTTCCTGTTGATACTGAGAATTCATCCAGACCAAATGATAACAATATAGGAGCCATTAAAGCATTTGCAGCTGCCTCACCACACATTCCGGCTTCAATACCTGCATTATGGGCACATTCTATTATCCTTCTTATAAGTCTTAATACTGCCGGATTGAATGCAGAATACAGATATGCTACATTTTCATTGCATCTGTCTACTGCAATAGTATACTGTGTGAGGTCATTAGTGCCTATTGAAAAGAAATCAACCTCCTGTGCTATAACATCTGCCATGACAGCAGCAGCAGGAGTCTCAATCATAACGCCTATATGGATATTCTTGTCATAACTAATTCCATTACGTTCAAGATCACTGCATATCTTCTTAATAAGCTCCTTGACCTGTCTGATTTCATTAACCGATGTAATCATAGGTATCATAATTCTTATAGAACCATATGCACTGGCTCTTAATATCGCACGGAGCTGTGTCGTGAATATATCAACTCTGTCAAGACAAAATCTTATTGCACGGTATCCTAAAAATGGATTGGTTTCTTTAGTAAGGCCCATATAAGGAATATCCTTATCACCACCAATATCAAGTGTTCTTATTGTAAGTGGCATACCTTTTGTCAGCACTGCTGCCTTCTTGTATTCCTCAAACTGCTCTTCTTCTGTAGGCAGCGCACTTTTGTTAAGAAACAGGAATTCTGTTCTGAAAAGTCCCACACCTTCAGCTCCCGCCTTAACTGCCTTGGCAGCCTCTTCAGCTCCTCCAATATTGGCAGCAAGCATAACTTTTTTGCCATCAGCTGTCTCTGTGCTTTTATTTATAAATGTCTTTAATTCTTCAATATGTTCTTCGTATTTCTTTTTTTTCTTCTCATAGATAGAAAGAGTTCTCTGTGTAGGGTTAATAAATACTTCTCCATACGCTCCATCTATTATTATAGAATCACCATTACCCACCTTTTCAAGAATACCTTTTACGCTAAGTACTGCCGGAATCTCAAGTGCCCTGGCAAGAATAGAAGCATGTGCTGTGTCGCCACCTTTTTCCGCAACAATACCTGCAACATGTGCTATATCCATTGAAGCTGTCATAGATGGTTTAATCTCATCTGCCACAATAACAGTATTATCAGGAAGATTAGTTAAGTCAAATGCTTTCTCTCCTTGTAATATCTGTATCATGCGCTCCTTCATATCCTGAATATCTGTAACACGCTGCTGCATATCAGAATTATCCATTGAAGAAAACAGTTTAATAAGCTTATTGCATACATCTTCAAATGCTGCCTCTGCACAGATGTTATTATTCTCAATTGCAGCGACAACCTCACTTTCTGTTGTAATATCCTTCACAAGATATATCTGGTTCTTAAGTACAAGTGCATCCTTATCTGACTCTCCTAGCTTCTTTTCAAGGTCAGTTAGCAGGCTCTCTGTCTGCTCCATAAATATTTTCCTTGCCTCAAAAAACCTTGCTTTCTCTTCATTTGCGTTATAATGTGTTCCTCTGTTTACAACAGCATTATTATTAGACACTACAAGTACATGCCCAATGCCTATTCCTCTGGAAGTTCCTATTCCTCTTTCCATACGTATGCCCCCATTCTACTGATTAAACACATATCTGATCATATTAATAATTGTTTCAGAAGTATCTCTTGAATAAATTGTTTCCCTTGCAAGAACCGGATTATCTGTGATGACACCGTCAACTCCTTTATTAGTCAGGTTCTTGATAGAATCCTTATTATTAACCGTCCACGCATACACCTGTTTACCTGAATTATGAATTGCATCTATAGTCCTCTTTGATAAAAATGCTGCATTGACACTAAAGAAATCTATATTCTTCATATCATAATATTCGCCATACGCCGCAGATAATATATATCCGACTCTAATATTTTCATCACATGATTTTGCTGCCGATAAAGCTGAACTGCTAAATGATGTTATTACGCAATCATTCTCCATATTATATTTTTCAATGAGAGCGACTGTTTTCCTTGCAAGTTCTTCACTATTATCAGCAGGCTTTAATTCTATATTAAGCTTTATCTTTCCCTGTGCAAGTTCTAGTACTTCTCTAAGTCCTGGTACTTTCTCACCTTTATATTCAACTGAATACCATGAACCTGCATCAAGCCTTCTAACCTCTTTGTATGTCATATTTGCAATGTTTTCATCCACACCTGTTGTACGATATGCATTAGAATCATGCATCACTATAACTTCTCCATCACTTGTAAGCTGTACATCAAGTTCAATATAATCCGCCATATCATCTATAGCTTTCTGAAATGCTGCCATTGTATTCTCAGGTGTCTCTGTTGAAGCCCCCCTGTGAGCCATAACCTTAGTCTCATGAAAGATAGCTACATTTTCAAATGGATTATCATTAAATGTCATTATAAGATAAAATGCATCTGCAACAACAGCAACTGTTAAAACAATACTATATATTACCTTTCTTCTTTTTGCAGGACCTTCCTGTATATCTGTGAACTCAAACGTAATATCGTCCACATCAGTATATTTGTAATACATATGAGAAATAGCCGAAAAAGACAGTGGTATTGCAACACATACAAGAATACATTTTATAATTAGTCTTTCTGTTCTTAATGCAGACAGAAATATAGCATTACCAAGATATGCCATATTAAGAATCTTAACACCTGCAACAAGAAATACTGATATAAGCACATAAGTTATTCCAATAATTGCAAGCATAACCAGATTATACACAACAAGTGCTGATATTGTTCCCATTGGATGCTTCTTAACCATACGAGCACTTTTCTTATATGCTTCCCTAAATCCCAGTCCTTCCATCATGCATATATTCATTGCATATATTCCCGGAATAACAATTGCGTATATAATAATAAACACAAATATAACTTCAACCTTAATATACCAGTGATTCCTAATGATATACATTTTAATTAAATTAGTATTAGTCTCACTGTATAAGACATTAAACCATACAGTTACATTGGAAGCCAGAATTGATATGAAGTAAAATATACTCAGTCCAACATGCCTTGGCTTAAAAACATTTTTAAAAACCTTATAAGAATTATAAAATATATCAACAAGAGATGCATTACATGATGTTCTCTTTGTCTCAAAACAGACTGAAAGATATGTCATCTCATAAGTGCAATAGAATACAAATATACCAATAGCAAGAAAAATTGCAAATATGACTACAGGATGTGTCATTGCTCTCTGAATATATTCATTAGTAAGATAATTCACTCCTGCTATCTTCATAAGAAAATTAATTGCGAATAAAACAATGGGGAATATAACAGCAAAAGCAACAAGCTTGTATGCCAGTTCAAATGTCCATACATGCCTGCTGCTGTCAATTAAAAGACTAAAATTGTTTCGTAACTTTTTAAAAATCATATAATTATCCCCGAATCAATTGTCAATAAGATGCTGATTATCTGTGAAACATCTTAATAAACTTTCTCATCTCCGCTCTGATATCCATATTCTGCATATTAAGACTTTCCGAAAAACTCTGCATAAAATCCGCAGTATATGAAAAGACAAGAATCATTGCCATAACGCTGGCAATCCTGTAATCGATTGAGAATACAAAACGCTCCACAAATTTATTCAAAAATCCGAATATAAATACGGCAACAAACCCCCAGGCAAGTGTTGACTGTAAGCATATGATGCCTTTGTAATTAAACTTAAGATGATCATAATTCCACCACACTTCACCAAACAGCTTTAACATAACCTGTGCTGTAAGATACTCAAATGCTGTAGCACATATACATCCGAAAATATATAGTGCAATATAATTATGCTCTATAGGTTTAAAAATATTAAAAGCAATGAGTGTTCCAAATCCGTATATTATACAGAAAGGAAGCTTGGCAAACCCTCTGTTTTCCCAGTACCCAAGCTGCTTTCTGATAACTACACATTCCATACACCAGCCAAGAAAGCTGTATATGAAGAACCATATAACCAGCTGGCTTATATTCATGCTTCTAAATGTTATACCCAATAAATGTGACATAACGCCCCTCCATCATTAAATGGAAACCAACGGACTTCTAATTAAAGAAGTCCCTCAAGAGTCTGCCTTATTGCACTGATGAAATCCTGTGTATTAAGTGTTACAGGATTCTCCATTGTTGTAATAAGAGCAAGATCCTTTGTCATCTTTCCATCTTCAATAGTCTTAATGCATGCACGCTCAAGAGTATCAGCAAATTTTCCAAGCTCAGGAATATTATCCAGCTCTCCTCTTTTTCTTAAAGCGCCTGTCCATGCAAATATAGTAGCAATAGGGTTAGTAGATGTTTCTTCACCCTTAAGATGCTTATAATAGTGTCTCTGTACTGTTCCGTGTGCAGCTTCATACTCATAGTATCCATGAGGTGATACAAGAACAGAAGTCATCATTGAAAGTGAGCCAAATGCTGTGGCTACCATATCACTCATAACATCTCCATCATAGTTCTTGCAAGCCCAGATATATCCACCCTCTGAACGGATAACTCTTGCTACTGCATCATCTATAAGTGTATAGAAATATGTTATTCCTGCTTCTTCAAACTTAGTCTTATACTCAGCATCAAATATCTCCTGGAATATGTCCTTAAATGTATGGTCATACTTTTTAGAGATCGTATCCTTAGTTGCAAACCAAAGATCCTGCTTTGTCTCAAGTGCAAAATTAAAACAGCTTCTTGCAAAGCTCTCTATAGAATCGTTGAGATTGTGCATTCCCTGAAGAACACCTGCACCCTTAAAGTTATGAATAAGCTCTCTTGTCTCTTCACCAGCCTCATTAGTAAATACAAGTTCTGCCTTACCAGCTTCAGAAACCTTCAACTCAGATGCCTTATATACATCACCATATGCATGTCTTGCAATTGTGATTGGCTTCTTCCATGTCTTAACATATGGCTCAATACCCTTAACGATAATAGGGGCTCTGAATACTGTACCATCAAGCATGGCTCTTATTGTTCCGTTAGGACTCTTATACATCTCTTTAAGGTTATATTCTGTCATTCTTGCTGCATTAGGTGTAATTGTTGCACACTTTACTGCAACACCGTACTTCTTTGTAGCTTCTGCTGAATCTATAGTTACCTGATCATTAGTCTCATTTCTATGTACAAGACCTAAATCATAGTATTCTGTGTTAAGGTCAATAAAAGGAGTGAGCAGCTCGTCTTTGATAAGCTTCCACAATACTCTTGTCATCTCATCTCCGTCCATCTCTACAAGTGGAGTTGTCATCTTAATTTTGTCCATAATATAAAGAACCTCTCTTTCTTTTTCTTACCTGATTAATTATTATAATTTATTTCAAATGTTTTGTAAACAGAAACTGACTTGTATTAGCCTGATTACTTTGTTATAATTCATAAGTAATTTTTACACACTACATTTAACAATGCACAGATTGTGCAGTCATAATTATGGAGGTACAGATACATGTGTGGATTCGCAGGTTTTACTGGATACTTGGCTGATGGTGATGCTGTTCTTGAACGTATGATGAACAAAATTATTCACAGAGGCCCTGACAGTGCTGGTAAATACATTGATGATAAAGCATACATGGGCTTTAGAAGACTTTCTATCATTGACCTTGATAACGGAAGCCAGCCTATGTTTAACGAGAATAAGAAGATAGTAATAACATTTAACGGTGAGATATATAACTATCAGGATTTAAGAAAAGACCTTATTGAGAAAGGTCACGTATTTGCTAACAATTCAGATACTGAAGTTCTCATTCACTCATACGAGGAGTATGGCAAGGACATGCTTAACAAGCTTCGTGGAATGTTTGCATTCGTAATCTGGGACAGCGAGAAAGAAACTCTTTTCGGAGCAAGAGACTTCTTCGGAATTAAGCCTTTCTACTACACAGTTGCAGACGGCAACATGATATATGGTTCAGAGATTAAAAGTATCTTAGAGCATCCTGCTTATAAGAAAGAGGTTAATCCTGTTGCACTTGAGAATTATCTCACATTCCAGTACTCAGTACTTGATGAAACATTCTTCAAAGGAATATTCAAGTTGATGCCTGGCCATTGCTTTACATTCCACAAGGGTGAGCTTAACATTGAAAGATATTGGGAGCCTACATTTGATGCTGATGAGAGCAAGTCTTTAGATGAATTTGTTGATGAAATCGACGATGTTATGCATGATTCAGTTGAACACCATAAGATTAGTGATGTTGAGGTTGGTTCATTCCTTTCAAGTGGTGTTGATTCAAGCTATGTCGCTGCTACATTTAACGGTGACAAAACATTTACTGTTGGATTTGATTATGAAAAATACAACGAGATTGACTATGCCAAAGCTTTATCTGACAAAATTAAGATTGACAATTATTCAAAGCTTGTTTCAAGTGAAGAATACTGGGCTGCAATCCCTAAAATACAGTATCATATGGACGAACCTTTAGCTGACCCTGCTGCCATTGCACTTTACTTTGTAAGCCAGACAGCAGCCAAGCACGTAAAGGTTGCCATGTCAGGTGAAGGTGCTGACGAGTTCTTCGGTGGATATAACATTTACAGAGAACCACTTGACCTTGCAGAATTTCAGAAGCTCCCTAATGGCTTAAGAAAAGGACTTGCCAATATTGCTAACGCTGTTCCATTCAAATTCAAGGGAAAAAGCTTCTTAAACAGAGCAAGCAAGACGGTTGAAGAAAGATTCATCGGTAATGCTTTCATGTTCAACGAAAAAGAGCGTGCCAAGATATTAAAGAATCCTACCGGCAAGTATGACCATAAGGAACTCACAAAGCCTTTCTATGATAAGGTTGCTGATAAGGATGATGTTACTAAGATGCAGTATATAGATATTAATTTCTGGCTGATAGGCGATATCTTGCTTAAGGCTGATAAGATGAGTATGGCTCATTCTCTTGAGGTAAGAGTTCCATTCCTCGATAAGGAAGTATTCAATGTTGCCCGTACCATTCCAACTAAGTATAAGGTTAATAAGAGCAATACCAAGTATGCTATGAGACAGGCTGCTCACAGACATCTTCCAGACATGGTTGCTGAGAAGAAGAAGCTTGGATTCCCTGTTCCTATCAGAATCTGGCTCAAGGATGAGAAGTATTACAATATGATTAAAAAAGCTTTCACAAGTGAAGCTGCTGAAAAATATTTTAACACTGATGAGATTGTTAAATATCTTGATGACCACAAAGAAGGTAAAGCAGATAATTCACGTAAGATATGGACAATTTACATGTTCCTTGTATGGTATGAAGATTTCTTCGGTAACGGAGTAAAGGAAGCTGCTTAATTTTTTATAATTATAATAACAATTAACCCCTGCCGCTAATGCGACAGGGGTTTTGTTATACTTAACACATATTCTGTTAATCACTTATTAGTCTCTTCTATAAATCTTTCAAGCTGCTTCTTGGCTGCACCACTCTTAATGATTTCTCTTGCTTTCTCTATACCTTCTTTCATTGTGATACCATCTGAAGCAAGATATATAGCTGCTCCTGCATTAAGAAGAACTACATCTGTCTTAGGACCTTCTGCACCTTCAAGAATATCTCTTGCAATCTGTGCATTAACTGCTGGCTCACCACCGACAAGATCTTCCTTCTTGCATCTTGTTAACCCAAATTCTTCAGGCTTAATAGTATATGTCTTAAATTCATCTCCCTTAAACTCACATACCTTTGTATCAGCACTAAGTGATATCTCATCAATACTGTCCATTCCATATATTGTCATAGCTCTCTTGCATCCCAAGTTATGTAATACATGTGCAAGTGGCTCAACAAGTTCCTCACTGTACACACCAAAAAGCTGCATAGAAGCTCCTGCAGGGTTAGCTAATGGTCCAAGTACATTGAATAATGTACGGATTCCAATTTCCTTTCTTACACTTCCTACGAATCTCATAGCTGGATGATATTTCTGTGCAAAAAGGAAACATATATTAATATCCTTAAGAATCTGTGCCATTCTTGCTGGTGCTGCATCTATCTTAACGCCAAGTGCTTCTAAGCAGTCTGCTGTACCACATTTACTTGAAGCTGCTCTGTTACCGTGCTTGGCAACTGGGATTCCTGCTGCTGATACTACTATAGAAGCTAAAGTTGATATATTAATTGAGTTAGAGCCATCGCCACCTGTTCCAACTATTTCGAGCACATCCATATCGTTAAGGAATTTCTCACAGTGTGACCTTAAAACCCTGGCTGATGCTGTAATCTCATCAATAGTCTCTCCTTTTGCTGCCAGTGCTGTAAGAAATGCTGCTTTCTGTGCATCAGTAGCTTCTCCTGTCATAATCTCTTCCATTACATCGTTCATCTGCTCTGCTGTCAAATCCTCTTTCTTAACAAGCCTTGCAATAGCTTCTTTAATCATCTTTTTAGCCTCCTATAAACATATCTAAATGATAGCTTTAGTGTATTACTATAACGCCGTGCTGTCAATCCATATCAACTTACAAAGGTTATCAGTCTCAAACACCTCATCAAACAGAAATGACTCATAAAGAGCTTCCATATTATCCTCTGAATACTCTACCTGTCTTGAGAATATATGAACTGTATCTATTCTGTCATCAAATGTGAACCTCTTATTCTTTTTATACCACACAAGCATATCCATCTGACGAAGTATAATATAATTGGTTATAAACATCTTAGCCTTACCCACAACATCATAATCATACACCGACTTGGCAAAATATCTGAACACAAGATATGTTATGAAATTCCTATACTCATATTCTCTTTCAAGCATTGCTGTCATGAATTCATCTTCTGTTTCCTGATATGTTTCGTTGTCCATATTGTCATGGAATATCTCAACAATATCCGAAAGCATATCTTCCCATCTTGTATTAAGAACTTCCATATCCTCATATGAATACATAATGCTTCTTATGCTGTCCTGTATATCAACATCCTCGAAATTTTCACTGTCCGACTCTTCATTCATCTCCATAAGAATATGTTCAATATCACTCCTTCCAAATGTATTAACATACTCCTTAAGTCCGTCAAAGTCATCATCATTAATATATTCCTGCATTGCTGCACAATATTTTAATATAACAACCAGTTTTTCATTAACTGACATCTCTGTCATATCAAGTATCCTGAATATCTCATCTCTTGCTTTAAATATCTTAACTGCATAAGAACTATCAAACTCATCATCTTCCAGATACTGCTCATCACATGGCTTTAACACGGTTGTAAATGTTTTGTTCTCAGAAAATATAATTTTTTCCGCTTCCTCACATGCAAGTCCAACACCGCTTTCTTTGATTTCTCCATAATATTCAGAATATCTTGGAAACTGGTCACACACAACAGACAAATGTTCTGCGCCAAGCTCTTTATGTATTGTACATAAACCACAATCATCTAAAAGTCCGCAATGTCCATCTATAAGCTTAAAACAGTTAGAACCATCTTCACTCTTGGTAATATCAGCTCTTATTCTGTCGCCAAGTTCTCCTTCAAGGCTCATATAATAATCATAAGTATCGTCATCAATATCTATTTCCCAGCCGCCAACACAACAGTTATCCTTACATTCTGATGTTATACAGTGAAACTGGTCATAATAGAATGGAACTCTGAGTTTCATAATTCTTATCTTCTCCTTAGTCTGTAACAATATCAGCAACCTGATATCTTATAACTTTATCTACATCGGACAGCTTTACTTCTACCTGATGTCCGATTTTACCTGCACTAAACATTATAGTCTCGAAATCTCTAGCAGTTTCGTGGAATGTTGTAGAAAAAAACTTCTTCATTCCTATAGGTGAACAGCCACCATGCACATATCCTGTAAGAGGCAGCAGTTCTTTTGCTTTAATCATCTCTATTGATTTCTCTCCAACAGCCTTCGCTGCTTTCTTTAAATCCAGTTCCTTATTAACAGGCACAACAAACACATAATTTCTGCCTGTCTTACCAACTGTGACAAGTGTCTTGAAAGCCTGTGCCGGATTCTCATTAAGAACGGCTGCTATCTCGTCACCGCTTAACCCTTCTGCATCAGGACACACATGTGTCTTATAAGGCACCTTCTTCTGGTCTAGAACTCTGCATACATTAGTCTTATCATCTGATTTTCCCATAATTACTTTCCTCTGGCAATTCTATATCTGTCTCATTCTTTCAAGGCGGTCATGAAGCCTTCTTATATGCTCCATCTCTGCCTGACTCTCCATCTTTCTGTCAGAATAATAATATTCCACGCTGCCCTTCTTGTTACTATCAGCTTCCGTAAATATACCATTCTTAATAACAGTATTCTTAAGATTATTGGATACCCCTGTATTACCATCAACCATCTCCAAATCATCAGGAAACAGCTTTGCAAATGAATCCTTAAAATAGTTAAAATGTGTACAGCCAAGAACAAGTTCAGAATAATTCTCAAGATTGTATGGTGCAAATTGACATTTTAAATATGCAATTACATCTGATGAATCAAAATCATCATCCTGTGCGAACCTTACAAGTCTTGGCAATGCCACTACATCTACAACATGCATGGCATCATACTTCTCTATAAGGCGCTTTAACTTCTCTCCCTTAGCTGTTACTGGTGTTGATACAACCATAACTCTTCTGCCTGATTCATGTATATGCTCAACTGCCGGTTTAACGGCAGGCTCAATACCTATAATTGGCAGCTTATACTTCTCTCTAAGATATGATATTGCTGCACTTGTCGCAGTATTACAAGCAAGTACAATTGCCTGGCATCCTTTACCAACAAGAAAGCCGACTGCATGATCAACCAGATTTCTTACTTCTTCTCTTGTTTTCTCCCCATATGGAACATTATCCACATCAGCATAAAATATGTAATCAGCCTCTGGCAGTGTAATCATTGCCTGATGCAGCACTGACAGACCGCCTATACCTGAGTCAAATATTCCTATCTTCATATTGCTACAAACCTCTATGTTCTAATCATTATATACTTTACAATAAACGATCATCTTATCCTTTAATATCTTAACCCTGCTCGGACGTATCTCCCCCGCAAATATTTTATCTGCAAAATCAGTAAATAGATATTTCTGTAACAACACCTTAAGCTGCTTATTACCTGATCTTCTTATAGCAGATACAATCCACACAGCAATGAATAATACCGGCCATACCCACACGGGAACATACTCCATAATTCCAAGCGCATACTTTCCAGCAAGCATGAATCCTATTGCACAGAATATAACCACATATACAACAGCCCATATATATGCTTTCACCCATCCAATTGCTCCCAGTATTTTCAGCCTGTTCGTAATCTTTCTGTAATTCTCTGATTCCTCTATAGTTATTGGTAATTCAATTATCTCCATAACAATCCTTACCTTTCTTAGCATTTAATAATGATTATAAGCCTTGAAGTGAAAGTATTCAAGTTTACTTCCAATTCAAGGCTTATTAATTAATAATCACTCAGAACTTCTTCCACATGTTTTATGGAAATTTCCAGAAAATTAGAGATTTCATAGTCTGGAACGCCATTATCATGAAGTATGAATATTAATTCATCAATACTTGTACCTTTTCTTCGTTCCATCATAATAAAATGTTTAACCTGAGTCTCGTCCATACCACACCTCACACATCACATATTATTCAATTATTCCGTATCGAAACTTTTGGATATTATATCAAAAACATTTCTAATCCGTCAAGCATTAAGAATCTTTTCTAACATATGCACTCTGTTAAATGGAAATGAAAAATAATATCCATCAACAAAATCTGATGTCTTAGTGATTATCTCCTTTGCAATCTGTATTCCTGTCTCTTCGCCTTCCTCTTTAGTCATATCTGCACTATATCTTGCAAGTATCTCATCAGTAACATTAATACCTGTCATCTCATTTTTCATAAATGTTGCATTACGAAGACTTACAAATGGCATTATTCCACAGAGAATCCTTGCACCTGTCTCTTCTTTAATCTGACGGAGCCTGCTTATATCTTCATCAGAAAACACAGGCTGCGTCATGAAAAATGTAGCACCTGCCTCCATTTTCTTCTTCACGCGGGCGAGTTCCACTTTGAAATTAACTCTTCCCTGATTGATTGCACCACCATATATAACTGGTTTATCTGCAAACTGGTCCTGATTCATATCACTTATTATATTCATAAGTCCGACAGAATCAAAATTAAACACACTCTTAACACTGGATCTTACCATTGAAGGAATAGGATCTCCTGTGATAACAAGAAAATTATTAATATTGTTGATATGAGCTCCAAGAAGCTGCGAACGCATGGCAATAGCATTCTTGTCGCGGCAGCATATATGCGGCATAACACACATTCCTGTCTCTCTTGAAACCTTTTCCGCCATAAGTATCGAATCTGCTCTTGTTCTTCCTGATGGTGAATCAGGGAATGTCAGAACATCAACCCCACTTTTCTTCATCAAAAATGCTGCATCCATAATCTTCTCATCATCCACGCCAAGAGGTGGTGCAAGTTCTACAGCAATAAGCTTTCTTCCTTCTTTTCCCTTATAAAACGCACAATCTATAAAAGTTCTATCCCCCTGCTCTTCATTGTCATGCTTAATGTCACGGGAATGAGAAACTTCTGCCGTTAAAGCAGTCATCTGTCTTATATATTCAGGAGTTGTTCCACAGCAGCCGCCAATAATATCAGCTCCTTCTTCTGCCATATCTTTCATAATCTGTGCAAAGTAACCTGCATTATTGTCCGCAAAAACCATTCTTCCGCTTACAACCTGAGGATAACCTGCATTAGGAAGTACTGCAAAATACTTATCATTTCTGTTTATCAGATTCTGGACAAGCTTCTTCATATGTCCTGGTCCTACACCACAGTTAAATCCGCAGGCATCTATATACTGATTCTTTGCAGCCTCGTCTATCAGTTTTCTTGCACTGTATCCGGAACTGCTGTACCCAAACTGATTAATCGCAAACTGTGTAATGACAAAGCATTTATCCCCCACTGCTTCAATAGCTTTATTAATAAAACTAAGCTCAGGGAATGTCTCGAACACAAATATATCAACACCAAGTTCTTTGAATGTGTTAACGATATCAACATACTCATTCTCTATATATTCTTTATCAAACATATTCTCACCAGGTATCGGACCTATATCTGCTGCAACAAGAACCCCCATCCCCTCGCATGCTTCCCGTGCTATCTTCACGGCGCATCTTATATTGTTTCGTACATCATCTATATCCTGTCCAAGACTTACTGTATTACTTGCAAATGTATTCGTTCTTATAATCTGTGCACCGGCCTCAATGTATGCCCTGTGAATAGCAAGAACCCTGTCTGGTGCAGATACATTGGCCATCTCCGGAAGGCTTCCTTCATCATATATCTTCGCATAATATGTACCAAATGCACCATCAGCATTAATTCTTGAACTCTTTAATCTTTCTTCGAGCAATCCTGCTGTATTAGAATATTTCATAATCAATCCCCTGTTCTTATCGTTTAACTTAAAAAGGAGCCACTGCTAAAGCAGTGACTCCAAAATTGTATCATTATTAAGTTTAATTTGCACTAAAAATTAAAGGAAAATATACTTCAATATGAACAGCAATGCAAGCACGTACATAAGTGGAGTAATCTTCTTAGCCTTTCCAGCAACAACATTAACAATAACATACGAAATAACACCAACTGCAATACCTTCTGAAATGCTGTACATAAGTGGCATACAGATAAGGCAGAGGTAAGCCGGTATACTCTCTGTTAGATCATTAAAATCAATTTCAACAACCGCACTAACCATAAGGAATCCTACAAAAATAAGTGCCGGAGCTGTTGCAAATCCAGGAATTGTAGTAAATACAGGTGCAAATATAATTGCAATAAGGAATAAGAAGCCTGTTACAACTGAAGAAAGTCCTGTTCTTCCGCCTTCTGCAACACCTGATGAACTCTCAACAAATGTTGTTGTTGTAGAAGTACCAAGGATGGCACCTGCACTTGTTGCGATAGCATCAGCTAAAAGAGCCTGCTTAATTCTAGGAAGTCTTCCGTTCTCATCAAGCATTTTAGCCTTATTGGCAACACCGATAAGTGTTCCAAGTGTATCAAACATGTCAACAAAAAGGAATGAGCACATAATAACAATAAAATCTAATATATTAATATTAAGACCCTTAAGGTTAAAGCACTGTCCAAATGTCTGGCTGATAGCTGTGATATCAAAACTTCTCCATGAAGGAATAAGTGAATAGAATCCTGCTGCCGCATCAACCTTATAAAGTCCTGTAAGCTGGCAGATAATACCAAGCACCCATGTTGCAACGATACCGATAAGGATAGAACCCTTAACATGCTTTACATAAAGAATAGCAATGATAAATGTACCGATAACTGCAAGTAAAGCACCTATTCCTACTGTGTTAAAATTAGTTCTGAAATTAACAACAGTAACCTTTGTTGACTCACTTGCAACAACTAGGTTAGCACCCTGAAGTCCGATAAATGCCACAAAAAGACCGATACCTACTGATACACCCTTCTTTAATGTTGTAGGAATTGCGTTAAATATAGCTTCACGAACATTAGTAAGTGAAAGCACAATAAATACAAGTCCTTCAACAAATACAGCAAAAAGTGCTACTTTCCAGCTATATCCCATGCTTCCGCATACTGTATACGCAAAATATGCGTTAAGTCCAAGTCCTGGAGCAAGCGCAAAAGGATAATTAGCAAGGAAAGCCATTGCAAAACAACCTATAGCAGATGCTATTGCAGTCGCCATAAGAATTGCATTAGAATCCATTCCTGATGCTGACAGGATAGATGGATTAACAGCCAGAATATAAGCCATTGTCATAAATGTTGTAATTCCAGCTACAACCTCAGTTCTTACACTGGTGTTGTTTTCCTTAAGTTTGAACAATTTGTCCATTTCAACCTCCATAATTTTATAAATATAAAAAATACTTAATAATATTAACATATTCCTCTCAATTTTACGACAACTTTTTTATTAGACATATATCTTTTCTAATAAAATCCCCCACTAAAAGGGGGAAGCACATTCAATAGCAAAATAGTACTATAGCATTGTACTTTATTTACACACCTGTGAATTGGACGTGAACACAGGTTTTGTGATACATCCATTTATGAAAAACATGAATAAAGCCATATATGCAGTTGGGAGACCTGCATATATGGCTTTATTTTATTTCTTATCTACTAATTCTGTTGTACAGAAAGGACATCTTGTTGCCTTAACAGATATCTTGCTGAAGCAGTATGGACAATCCTTTGTAGTTGGAGCCGGTTCTTCTTTCTTCTTACCTAAGCTCATCATCTTGTTCATTGCTTTAACTAAAAGAAACAGAACAAATGCCATAATAAGGAAGTTAATAACTGCTGTTATGAATGAACCATAATCAAACACAACTCCTCTTATTGTAAATGTACCACCAACAGTAACGCCTTCTCCATTAGTACCACCTGTAACTACGGCAATAAGTGGATTAATAAAACTGCTTGTAAGTGCTGTTACGATACTCTGGAATGCAGCACCGATAATAACACCGACTGCCAGGTTCATAACATTTCCTTTCAATGCAAATTCTTTGAATTCCTGAATGAATTTTTTCATTGTGTTTTCCTCCCGTATATTATTGATTAATCTTTGGAACAATTATAATGTCTTTAATTTTCCCCTTATATCCTCTACCGTTTCAACAATATAATCTGCTCCTGCTATCTCAAGCTCCTGTTCTTCTGCAAAACCGTATCTTACTCCCATAGAATCAATTCCAGAAGCTTTCGCACCCAGTATATCATCCTTTCTGTCACCTATCATTATAGCCTTGGATTTAGCCATAGTAATATCATCGTCTCCTGTTAACCCTGCTTCAGAAAGTCTTACGAATACTTCATTAATAACCTGATTCTTATGACGGCGTTCTCCGCCTTCTAATTCACTTCCTACTGCAACATCAAAATATCCATCTATATTAAAATGCTTCAGTATTCTTGGAACATATATCTCCGGCTTACATGTTGCAAGAGCAACAATATATCCGTCATTCTTTAAGTCCGCAAGCAGCTTGTCTATTCCGTCAAATAACACATTCTCATAGATACCTGTGTCAGAATATCTCTCACGGTAATAGTCAACCGCCTTAAGTGCAGTTTCTTTATCAAAGCCATAAAACTTTTCAAAGCTTTCATCAAGTGGTGGCCCTATAAATCTTCTCAACATAGCCTGGTCATTCTCCTTAATTCCAAGCCTGTTCAATGCATGCTGCACACATTTAGTAATTCCTTCGCTTGAATCTGTAAGTGTTCCATCCAAATCAAACAATATATACTTCTTAGTCATATCTGCTCCATTATCTCATTAGTTCACTATAATTCTTAATATTATAATCTGCCACATCACATATTAAATCCCAGTCATCTGAAGAGGCCTCATCATACACTGCAACAACTGTAAATCCACCGCTTTTAGCTCCCATTGCTGCTGAAAGAACATCTTCAAATACAATACAGTCCTTTATATCATATCCAGCTTTTCCAGCCGCCTTAATATAGACATCAGGAAATTTCTTTCCTCTCATGACCTCATTAGTCTGTGTAAATGCATCAAAGAAACCATATATTCCGTTACGTCTTAAGCATGGCTCAAAAAGTGCCCTGTCTGATGATGTTGCCGAAACAATCTTAAGACCATTATTATGCATTTTCTCAATAAATTCTTTCACATACGGTTTTAATATAACTTTATCTGTATACGCTTCAAGTGCCGCTTCATACCATTCCTTCATTATCTCATCTGTTGATTCCGGAAGGTTATATTTCTGTTTCGTGTATATTGAACCGGATTCGAATGTATGTGTTTTGATTTCCTGCATGTATTCTTTGGTAACAGGAATTCCTCTTTTTCCAAGGAAATCCATGTCAACCTTAGCCCATACCTGCGTAGAATCAAGTATCGTTCCGTCCAGATCGAATATAATACACTGATAATTACTAAGATTCAACATGGATATATCCTCCAAAATTATCTATAAGTAAATCTTTTCTCAACATCTACTGTATATTCATCTGTATACTTCTTGATATACTCTGAATATTTCTGATTAATGAGTGTTGACTTAATTGTATCATCATCTGAACCATCATATGATCTGCTTATGTAATATACAATATAGAAGCATGAATTGTCATCATCTTCAATAACTGTAAGGTCGCCCTCTTTTCTTTCCGAAGAAGCAATCCAGTCTGCACAAGCTTCCTCAATATTGCTCTTCTTAGTCTCTGAAACTAGAGAAGCTCCATCATCCACATATGTATCATCTCCAGCTTCTGCATATACTCTGCACTGGCTGATGAAATCTAATTCTGTACTTACACCTGCGGCAAATGCATTAGCTTTTTCCTTAGCAGCTGTCATATCATCTGTATCAGAACTGTTAGCTTTTACTGTAAAGGTTCTGTACTCGAATTTATCGTATGTATCCTTATTGTCCTCATAATATGAACTTACTTCAGTATCTGTTGCTGCAAGAGTTTCTGTTAACTGCTTCTGATATGCTGTGCTCTTAAGATAATCTTTTAAGAACTCCTTAACTCTCTTTTCTGTAGCTCTCTTACCAAACATCTGCTTAAGGTAATCTGAATATGATGTATCAGCTTCATTAGCTGCATCCTTAATCTTACCTATAAACTCATCATAATCTGCATCAGCATTATCATATGTAAATCCGTTAGCATCTGCATCTTCTAATAAAGCTTTAGTTTCTTTAATAGTTGATACTGCAGTATTAGCAAAGAAATCATACCATGTATAATCAGTTGAATATTCCTGGCTCTTATCTGACTGGCTTGTTTTATATCCCATATAAGATGAATAATAATCGCCATATGTCATAGTTCCATATAAAGTAGAATTAAGATTGTTAGTCTTGGCAATTCCATAATAGAAATCAAACTCAATCTGACTTATCTTGTCATCATTAACTTCAATATAATTATTATAAATGCTGTTAATCTTAATTCCGGCTGCTGTACCACATCCAAGTATTATTCCTGCTACAACTGCAATACACACCCATTTGGTAATAAATCTTCTCTTAGCTTCTTTTCTTTCTTCTTCTTTTCTTTTCTGCATCTTACGGTCGTATTTAGTAACAACCTTCTCTGATGCTGCATTATTGTTTGCCATAATGTCCTCCCTATTCATATCCGTTAATTTCTTTAATTCTGTCTAACTGCTTCATCCACTCATGTGAACTTGCATCACTTGGCATTCTTAAATCACCTCTTGGTGATACTGCAACTGAACCAACCTTAGGTCCGTCAGGCAGACACGAGCGCTTAAACTGCTGCGCAAAAAATCTCCATGTGAACGTTCTTAGCCACTTATAGATAGTTTTATCATCATATTCCCCTGCAAATGCGTACTTTGCTATTCTGAATATCTTCTCAGGCTCTGCACCGAATCTTAGCATGTGATACATAAAGAAATCGTGCAGCTCATATGGTCCAACCAGATCTTCTGTCTTCTGTGCAATAGTGCCATCTTCCTTAGGAGGAAGAAGTTCAGGACTAACCGGAGTATCAAGTACATCATTAAGTACTGCTGACAAATCTTCATTGCCACATGTATCTGCATAAAACTGTACCAGATGTCTTACAAGCGTCTTAGGAACTGATGCATTAACTCCATACATAGACATATGGTCACCATTGTATGTTGCCCATCCAAGTGCCAGTTCTGACATATCGCCTGTTCCAATCACCATGCCGTTAGTCTGGTTGGCAATATCCATAAGTATCTGCGTTCTCTCCCTTGCCTGTCCATTCTCATAAGTCACATTATGAATATTCTCATCATGTCCGATATCTTCAAAATGCTGTCTTACAGCCTTCATGATATTGATTTCCCTAAGCGAACAGCCAAGCTGCTTAGTAAGCTTGACAGCATTATTATATGTTCTGTCAGTTGTACCAAAGCATGGCATTGTAATACAATGTATTCCACTTCTGTCAAAACCACAAAGGTCGAATGCCCTTACAGTCACAAGAAGTGCCAGTGTAGAGTCAAGTCCGCCCGATATTCCGATTACTGCATTCTTACAATTCGTATGTTCAAGTCTCTTCTTGAGTCCATATGACTGGATATTAAGAATTTCCTCACATCTTGAATCTCTTTCCTTCTTATCAGAAGGTACAAAAGGAGCTTTATCAAAATATCTTATAAGCTCTAGTTCTTTATTGATAAGATTCTGTGCCTGCACCTCTGTATATGTGCTGTTCTCATCAACTGCATATGTACTCATTCTTCTTCGCTCAGAGCATATTCTCTGGACATCGATATCAGCATATACAGACTCATCAGCAAATTTATGTGCTTCTGCAAGAACTGCACCATTCTCACATATAAGATTATGTGCTGAGAACACAATATCCTGAGTGGATTCTCCTCCTCCAGCACTTGAGTACACATATCCGCATACAAGTCTTGCAGACTGTCCAGAAACAAGCTGTTTTCTGTAAGTGTCCTTGCCGATTGTCTCATTGCTTGCAGATGCATTAACAATAATTGTTGCCCCATTCATTGCATGCTTTATACTTGGTGGCTGTGGTGTCCACAAATCCTCACATATCTCAACGCCAATCTTAACCTTTCTGTTATTATCAAATGTAAATAATAATTCACTTCCAAAAGGAACCTCTTCTCCATCAACATCCACATATACACATTCGTTAAATCCAGGTGTAAACTGTCTTCTTTCATAGAATTCCCCGTAATTAGGAAGATACATCTTAGGAACCATGCCAAGAATACATCCATTCATAATACCTGCAACAACATTATAAAGCTTTCCATTCATCTCATACGGGAGTCCTACAAAGCTTATCATTCCTTTTACAGTTTCTGAAAAATGCTTTAATATAACAAGACCTTCTAATGCTGAATCTAACAATCTGTCATGTAAGAATAAATCATTACATGTATAACCTGTTATGCACATTTCTGGAAAAACAGCTATCGCAGTATCTTTCTTATGTGCTTCACTCATAAGTCTCTTAATATTCTCTATATTATACTCACAGTCGGCCACTTTAATCTTCGGAGTCATGGCTGCTGCTCTTATATATCCGTCTTTCAATTTTCCCTCTCTTTCAATATATGTTCTTTCTGTCAAACATTAAAATTATATCAGACAAGGTCTATATTTACAATAAAGGTCACAAAAAAGTCACTTTTCATTATCCGTTTGATACACAAGTGTCACGCCGCTTTCCTGCTCTTTGGGCTCATTGCATCCTGCCAGCGTTGTTATCATGCTTATAATAACCACCAATACCAATAATATTGCTGTCACCTTTTTCTTTATTTCATCTTCCAACATAAAAAACCTCCACCATTCATAAATCTATTATGAACCGGCAGAGGTCTTATTATTCCTTATATATGCTTATTCAATTACGGCTGCACTGACCTTTATTACTCTGTGTCCAGCTAAGAGCTTATTCTCAATCTTATAGAATGCAACTACCTTAAGAGGCTTGCCATCTTTAGAAACAAACTCCTGTACATAGCTTACATATCTCTTATCTATGAACTTTTCTCTTAACTCTGTTATTACTTCCTCATACTCAACGCTTGGTACGAACTGCTTAAATACAATTCCCGCCTCAAAATCATCTTCTGTGTATCCAAGAAGCTCTGTAAATCCATCATCAATATCAATAATCTTACCGCTTCTCATCTCCATAGAAAACTGTGTAAAAGGAATTGCTTTCATTACTTCTGCCATAATTATTCTCCTTATCCGTGAAAACTACTTAGAAAGTGTTGCAAGACGCTCAGTTACCTGCTCAAGCATCTGTGTATATTTTACCAGCTTTGCCTTCTCTTCGTCAATCTTTGTCTGAGGAGCTTTTGATGTAAACCTCTCATTGTTAAGCATTCCGTTACATCTCTTGATTTCGCCCTGTAATCTGCCTTCCTCTTTCTTAAGTCTCTCTATTTCCTTGTCGATATCAACGAGCTCTGCGAAAGGAATATAGATAACAGCATCCGGTATAACTGTTGAAACAGCATCATCTGGAATTCCAGCCTTGTCAGCCTGAACCTTAACCTCGCTTGCATATGCAAGTGTTCCAAAGAAGCCAAGTGAATTGTTAAATATGTTCTTAACATCTTCACTTGCTGTAACAACATATACAAGTGCCTTACGGCTAGGAGCGACATTCATGTCTGCACGAAGATTTCTTATGTTACGTACAGCTTCCTTAATTGTCTCAATAGCCTTCTCCTCTGCTGCGAAGTTGTTAGCTTCATCATATACAGGCCATGAAGAAATCATGATTGACTCTTCCTCGTCCTGAATATTGCAGAATATTTCTTCTGTAATGAATGGCATATATGGATGAAGCAGCTTAAGTGCATCTATAAGAACAGTTTTTAATGTCCAGATAGCTGCTGTCTTTGTCTCGTCTGCATCATTGTAAAGTCTTGGCTTAACCATCTCAATATACCAGTCACAGAATTCTTCCCAGATAAAGTCGTTAAGCTTGGCAACAGCAATACCAAGTTCGTACTTCTCCATATTATCTGTAACTTCTTTGATAAGTCCATTCATCTTAGAAAGAATCCATTTATCAGCATCTGTTAAGTTAGCAGGTCTTGCATCTGTAGCTTTTATCTTATTGTCAGGGTCATTCATCATAATGAATCTTGAAGCATTCCATACCTTATTAGCAAAGTTACGGCTAGCCTCAACTCTTGACCAGTAGAAACGCATATCATTACCAGGTGCATTTCCTGTGATAAGAGTGTATCTTAATGCATCTGCACCATATTTATCAATAACCTCAAGCGGATCAATACCATTTCCTAATGACTTACTCATCTTTCTTCCCTGGTCATCTCTTACAAGGCCGTGGAATAATACCTTGCCAAATGGCTTCTTGCCCATATGCTCATATCCTGAGAATATCATTCTGATTACCCAGAAGAATATAATATCATATCCTGTTACAAGCACATCTGTAGGATAGAAATAATCAAGCTCAGGTGTCTTGTCTGGCCAGCCAAGTGTTGAGAATGGCCATAATGCTGATGAGAACCAGGTATCAAGTGTATCCGGATCCTGTTCAACATTAGCACTTCCACACTTAGGGCATGTACATACAGTCTCTCTTGAAACCGTCATCTCACCACAATCCTTGCAGTAGTATGCAGGAATTCTGTGTCCCCACCAGAGCTGTCTTGAAATACACCAGTCTCTGATATTGTCTGTCCAGTTATAATATGTCTTATCCATAGAAGCTGGAATAAGCTCAATATCACCATTCTTAACGCCTTCAACAGCAGGCTTGATAAGCTCGTCCATCTTAACGAACCACTGCTGCTTAATCATTGGCTCAACAGTTGTCTTACATCTGTCATGAGTACCAACATTGTGTGTATGGTCTTCAACTCTTACTAAAAGTCCAAGTGCATCAAGGTCAGCTACCATAGCCTTTCTTGCTTCATATCTGTCCATGCCTGCATACTTGCCGCCAAGATTATTAATTGTAGCATCATCATTTAAAATGTTAATCTCTGGTAAATTATGTCTCTTACCAACCTCAAAATCGTTAGGGTCATGTGCTGGAGTAATCTTAACTACACCTGTACCAAATTCCTTATCAACATAAGGGTCTGCAATAATAGGTATTGTTCTGTCTGTAAGTGGAAGTTCAACTTCCTTTCCAACAAGGTCTGTGTATCTTTCATCATCTGGATTAACAGCTAAAGCTGAATCTCCAAGTAATGTCTCTGGTCTTGTTGTTGCAATCTCAACATATCTTCCCGGCTCTCCAACTACAGGATAGTTGATATGCCAGAAATGTCCTGCCTGCTCCTCATGCTCAACCTCTGCATCTGATATAGAAGTATTACATACCGGACACCAGTTAACAATTCTTGAGCCCTTGTATATAAGTCCTTTCTCATAGAGCTTTATAAATACTTCCTGAACAGCCTTAGAACAGCCTTCATCCATAGTGAATCTCTCTCTGTCCCAGTCACATGATGAACCAATCTTCTTTAACTGGCTTGTGATAGTTCCACCATATTCCTTCTTCCATTCCCATGTTCTCTTTAAGAAGCCCTCTCTTCCAAGCTCATGCTTGTCAATTCCTTCTTCCTTAAGAGCATTAGTAACCTTAACCTCAGTTGAGATTGAAGCATGGTCAGTTCCAGGAATCCAGAGAGCTTCATAGCCCTGCATTCTCTTGAATCTGATGATAATATCCTGCATAGTGTTATCAAGCGCATGACCCATATGCAGCTTACCTGTAATATTAGGTGGTGGCATAACAATAGTAAATGGTTTCTTATCTCTGTTTACTTCTGCATGAAAATACTTCTTTTCAAGCCACTTGTGATATAATCTGTCTTCGATTTCAGACGGATTATAATTCTTTTCCAATTCCTTGCTCATAATTAATCTCCTTTTTAATATTGCATTCCGGGTTCTTTCCCAATTATGTGCTCGCAGCTCATATGCCAGAATTTCATTCTGGCATTGTCGCGGCGCTCCTCGAGAGCCCATACAAAGTTCTCAGTTCGTGCAAGCACGACTGCGAACTTTCCATGACTTCTCTCATCGCTGCTCGCGCAAAAAAGCCCTTTGCAGGGCATATACTCTGCAAAGGGCGTAAATAAACTTATTAACGCGGTACCACCTTTGTTTAATTATCTTGTGATAATCCTCATTACTCCTTAACGCGGAATACGTCACAGCCTACTTAAATCAACAGTTCAGCCATGCGGCTCCAAAGCTACCTTCCATATCATTATTACCTGAACCATCTTCCAGCCAGTGAACGGTTCTCTCTGTCGGATAAGGATATGTACTCCTCTTTTTCAATGCCTTTAAATATAAAATTCTTTTCTATCTTAATATCTGACAGAAAAAAATGCAAGCATTTTATTCAGGAACTTCAATCTGCTTAATATTAAATTCATTGCCCTGAATAAGATATGTGTGCTTACTGCCACAGTTCGGACAGACTTTGGCGTATTTCACAGTCTCATAAGTTTCCCCGCAGTCCTCACAGTAAGTTATACCCGGAATTATCTCGACTTCCATCTCACAGTCCTTTACAAGTTCTTCTTTCTTGCAAGCCCACTTCCAGCAGTCTGTAAGATATTCTTCTACGACTCCTGATACTTCACCAAGCTCAATTGTAACTTTAGATATGCTTGAAACATCATTATCTGAAGCTACTGCTTTGAGGTCATCTATTATGTGAAATACTACGCCCAATTCATGCATACATTTTAGTCCTTTTTCTTTTTGAATTTAATCTTAATTGCCTGCTTTGCACCATATGGAAGAATGTACTTAAGCTTATCCTCACTTCTTCTCATTGTAGAACACTCTGGCAAGTCTCTCTGAAGATGTATAGCATCAAACTCACACTTTGTTGTACAGATACCACAGCCTACGCACTGGTTCTCATCAACGATTGTTGCACCACAGCCCAAGCATCTTGCAGTTTCTTTCTTAACCTGTTCCTCTGTGAATACACCTGCATCACTTCTGAATGACAGCTTATCAACTCCTGACTTCTTAGCTGGTCGCTGACGGCCTGTATTGTCATACTTCTCAACGCTGTAATCATCCTTATCAAGTTCAACATAATAGTTAGGATCCCTGCCTATTGTAAGTGAGCTGTGTGGCTGTACATATCGGTGAATAGATATAGCCCCCTGCTTACCTGCCGCAATAGCATCAATAGCGAATTTAGGACCTGTATATACATCACCACCGACAAAGATATCTGGCTCTGCTGTCTGATATGTAACCTTGTCAGCAACAGGATAATTACCATGCCAGAATTCAACCTTAGTACCCTCAAGAAGGCTGCCCCATTCAATTGCCTGTCCGACAGACATTATCACATTGCTGCATTCTATTGTCATAGTTTCATTCTCATCGTACTGTGGATTGAATCTTCCATCACCATCCTTAACAGAAGTACATTTCTTAAATACGATGCCTGTAACCTTGCCATCTTCTGTAAGGATTTCTTTAGGTCCCCAGCCACCAATAATATTGATACCTTCTGATTCAGCAGTCTCAATCTCTTCTGGAAGTGCTGGCATAATGTCTCTTGTCTCAAGAGATACCTGTGAAACCTTAGGTGAACCACAACGTATTGCTGTTCTAGATACATCAATGGCAACATTACCACCGCCAATGACTACTGTGTCACCTGTAAGCTTATAGCTTTCATCATCAGTTGTTATATGGAGAAGCTCAACGCCAGTCATAACTCCCTTAGCATCTTCTCCGGCAACGCCAGTCTTTCTACCGCCCTGACATCCAACTGCAATATAAAATGCTTTATAGCCCTGTTCGCGAAGCTGTGCGATTGTGATATCCTTACCTACTTCAACACCACATTTAATCTCAACACCCATAGCCCGTAATACATCTATCTCTGCCTGTACGATATTCTTCTCCATAACAAATGAAGGAATACCATATACAACCATACCGCCAGGTTCTTTATTCTTCTCGAATACAGTCACATTAGTATAGCCTTTCTCTGCAAGGTAATATGCACATGAAATACCAGCCGGACCTGCTCCTATAATCGCAACCTTCTCGTCAAAATATCCCTTAGTTGCAGGAACAACCTTTTCTGGAACATATCTTGTCTCTGCATTGATATCTAACATTGCTATATATTTCTTAACTTCATCAATAGCAATTGACTCATCAATAGTTCCCCTTGTACATGCGTCTTCACAACGCCTGTTACAGACATAACCACATATTGCAGGAAGTGGATTGTTCTTCTTGATAAGAGCGAGTGCATCCTGATATCTTCCCTGTGCAGCCATCTTTAAATAGCCCTGTACAGCAATGTGGGCTGGACAGGCTGTCTTACATGGAGCAGTTCCTGACTCATGTGTATTGATTCTGTTCTTGTCCCTGTAGTCCTCTGACCACATGTGTCTGCCCCACTTCTGTTCTGAAGGAAGCGGCATCTTAGGATATGTAACCTCTGAGCCGTCCTTTCTGCAAAGCTTCTGTCCAAGAGACAATGCACCTGCAGGACAGTATTCAACACAGCGTCCACATGCAACACAGTTCTGCTTGTTGACATGTGCAACATATGCTGAACGTGACATATTAGGAGTATTGAAAAGCTGTGATGTCCTGAGCGCATAACAGACATTAACATTACAGTTACATATAGCAAATATCTTATCTTCACCATCAATATTAGTTATCTGGTGAACAAATCCGTTATCCTCTGCCTTCTTGAAAATCTCTAGTGCTTCTTCCTTAGTGATGTATCTTCCGCCTTTGCCAGTCTCAACGACATAATCAGCCATATCACCTACAGCAACACACCAGTCAGCAGGATCATCTGCACATCCCTCATCAAATGTCTTTCTTGATTTACGGCATGAACATGGGCTTGCTGCATATTTGCCCTCGTATTTATCAAGCCAGTATGAAATCTTCTCAAGCGAGATGGCTTCATTACACATATCAACTTCCTTCTGTACAGGAATGACATGCATGCCGATTCCGGCACCTCCTGGTGGAACCATATGTGTAAGTCCCTCAAGAGGAATACGGCTCATACGTTCAAAGAATCTTCCCATCTCAGGATGTTCCTCTAAGACAGTATCATTCATATTGGCAAATTCCGCACTTCCAGGAACAAACATAGGAAGCACATACTGTTTCTCGTGCTTTGGATTCTCCCAGTTATACTCGATTACACCGTTAAAAGCCATCTTATTAAGAAGCTCCTCAAGATACTTCTCATCCATACCTGTAATCTTAACAAGTTCAGGAAGTGTCTTTGGCTTACGCACTCCCATCTTTAATGCAACCTCAGCCATCTCATCAGTACAGATTGCTGCAAGTCCCCAGTACTCAGGGTCATCTGCTGTGAGCTTCTCCAATCCAAGCTTTATTGCTGCCCTGTCAGTAATCATCTTTCCAAGCTTAAGAATCGGTTCTCTTACAGGAAGCTCAGGATGTGGATTCTTAAATTCAACATTCTTAGTATTCTCTGCCATAAATCATCCTCCGTTATTCTTTCCTCTGGCAAATGCCGGATTCTTTATTAACTGCACAATAAGCGGAATAACCATCAGAACCCATACTATAGGCTCTGAAACAATAACACCCCAGTATCCCATAAACGGAACAAGTGTAAATGTTATAACAACCTTTCCTGCAAGCTCAATCCCACTTGATATGATAGGAGTAAGCCTGTCGCCTATTCCCTGCAGTGAGTTTCTTATGATAGTTATCATCGCTGTCACAAAATAAAGCAGCGAATCCACTCTTAAATATAGTGTTGCTGTATCTATTACTTTTCTATTATCCGAACTTATAAGCATTTTAACAAATGCAGGAACTACCGTATAAGATGTGATTACACATAACACACACCATACCCATCCCATAAGAATAGATGTTAATATGCCCTTTCTTATTCTTTCATACTTTCCTGCTCCAAAATTCTGTCCGCAAAAGGTTGCCATAGTAGTTCCAAGCACACCGAACATCATCATAAAAAGCTCTGAAATTCTTCTTGCCGTTGTATGGGCAAGTATTATATCCTGTCCAAATGAATTGATTGCACTCTGCAATGTAACAGAGCCAATTGATACAAGACTGCTCATAAAGCCCATGGAACAGCCTGTTGACATAAGTTTTCCACACAGACTGGCATCAGTCTTAAAATCTTTCTTTTCAATCCACAGTATGTTGTATCTTTTAAGTGAATATATAAGACACGCAATAAGTGCTATGAGCTGTGAAAGCACTGTTGCCACTGCAGCACCTCTTACCCCCATTGGAATAACCTTAAGGAAAAATAAGTCTCCACCAATGTTAAGCACTACTGATATTCCTAAAAAAATAAGCGGAGTAAATGAATCTCCTATCGACCTTAACAGGGCTGCACAGACATTGTAAAGCATAAGTATTGTCATGCCTGCAAATATTATAAATATATAATCATAGGCTTCCTTTAACAAATCCTCTGGTGTATTAAGTACTTTCAGAAGAGGTCGTAAAAATATCAGCACAACCACTGTCAGACCTGCTGATATCATAATTCCATATTTGAACGAACCTGCAACTGTCCTCTTAAAATTAGCTGTATCTCCTGCCCCAAAAAACTGTGCAGCAATAACAGCAAATCCATTAGTCAGTCCCTGTAAAAAGCCTATAACAAGGGTGTTCACTGAGTTAGTAGAACCTACAGCCGCCAGTGAACTTTCTCCTAATACATACCCTATAATCTTGGTATCCACAAGATTATAAGTCATCTGAAGCAGCGAACCTATAAACACCGGCAATGCAAACCAGAATATAAGTTTCGTTATACTTCCCTTAGTTAAATCTTTCATACAAATATTCCTATATAATTCTTAATTCAGTCCAGTTAATCTACCGATAAATATGCATCCATCTCTTCAGCAACTTCATCAAAAGCCTGATTATAGGCAGCTGCAAATTCACCATACAGAAGCTTTCTTGCTGCAAGCAGCATCCTGCTGTCTGCTGACTTCATCTTTCTTAAATCCTTAGCTCTTTCATTCTTAATGACATATAAAGCACGAATCAGATGCATAAGCTTTAAAGCATCCTGAGATTTCATATGTTCATCATACTGCATAGGTGTAACCTTTTCTGAAAGTTCTCCATCTTTCTTACAATTTCTGGCTCTTTCCTTTAACTTGTCACATTCCTTAACAGTCATAATGCTTCTTATCATAACCTTGTTGCTGTCAACAGGTGAATATATAATCCCCTTGCTGTCAAATACCGGCTGAAGAAAATAATAATCCCCTGATATTCCCTTAATAGGTGGCGTATCAATATTTTCAACCTCACACACTCCAACAACTCCGTACACTACCTTATCACCAATCTCAAACATGCTCTCCGTACTTCCTTCCAATTCTTCGTTAAATCCGTATCAATTATTAATATTATATTACATTTTTAAAATTTTTTCAAAGTATATTTTTACTGGAAATTCGAAACAAAATCTATCTGTCATATGACATAATAAATAAAAAACGCCGTTTCAATGAATCACTCATCAAAACGACGTTCCAAAATCAATCTGGTTATTAATTAGAATAAATCTACTCTTCCTGCAACCTTTCCATCAGCAACATAATAGCATGCTCCATCCTGTGGCTTTATGTATAACTTAATATCCTTAGCTGCTACCTTCTGTGCCTTAAGATCAGCTTCAACTCTCTTTAAAACAGCATCCATATCTGTCTGCTCATCGTTGTACTGGATAAATGTCTCAGTCTTAGCTTCTTTCTTGGCAACAGCCTTCTTAGCTGTAGTCTTAACTGCTGTCTTCTTTGCTGCCACTTTCTTTGTTGTAGTCTTAGCTGCTTCCTTAACAGTCTCTTTAGCATCTTCAACTTTAGCTTCAGCCTTAACTGCTGCTGTCTCAACTGCCTTCTTGGCTGTTTCTGTCTTAGCTGCCGCTTTTTTAGCAGTCTTCTTAACAGTTGTCTTAGCTTCTGCTGCCTTTACCTCTGCTGTCTTTACAGCACCACCAAATACATTGCCATCCTTTTTTTCATTGTTTGCCATGTTTCCATCCTCCTTAATAAAAATACTACTCTCCAATGAGAAACTTCTTGATTGTTTCTACAGCTTTATCTGCATCATTGCCTTCTGCTGAAATAGTAACAGACATTCCGTCTCTTAATCCAAATGCCATAATCCCCATTAAGCTTTTAGCATTAATATTCTTACCTTCTGATGAAATATCAATATGACTCTCAAACTGACAAGCAGTCTGAACAAGCTCAGCAATTGGATTCTTATGTACTTTATCAATGTTAGCAACGTTGATTGTCTCAGTCATTACAAATTACACCTTACTTTCGTTTAATTTCAGTTACTTTTGTAAATATACCCTAATAGTAAATATAAGTCAACATCTGCTTTCGCAATTTAATTAATAAACAGCCCTCATTTGATTGTAAGATTTATTGATTTATCTTCATAACCCTCATTATAAAGTTCTCTCATCTGCTCATCAAATATATCAGAAGGTTCATAATCACACAACAAAAGAATCAATTTTTTTATCTGTTCATTTTCAGAAGATAGTTTTTTATACTGTGGTTCTATTTTGTTTTTCAATTCCACAAGATTAGCAGCATTTTCCTCCTTAGGAATTGCCAACGCCCCTGACACAACTCCAAGAGCATAGGCACATTCATAATTGCCAGTCATTCTTGCATTAGAAAATTCACATTTGCGCGCAAGCGCCTGCTTAGCTAATATCGGTACCATCAGGCATTAAGCTCCTTCTTAAATGTTGCAACATAATCTGTGGCAGCTTCCTCTGAATAATTATTAGCTTCAAGAAGCTTGATAAAATGTGAACCGACGATTGCACCATCAATAATATCTTCAAGCGGTGCAACATCTGCTGCTGTTCTTATTCCGAATCCCATCATAACAGGAATCTTAGATTCTTTCTTAACTTCTGTAAGATATTCTCTTATCTGTGAATGGAAGTTAGCCCCCTTTCCTGTAACACCCATCTGTGAAACGCAGTATACAAAACCTCTTGCGTTCTCTAAAAGCATTGGAATCCTGCCCTTAGATACCGGAGATACAAGCTGGATAAGAATTGGAGAATTCTCGTTCTTTGCAAGAACTCCCTTAATCTCGCCCTGCTCCTCAAACGGAAGGTCAGGAATGATAAGTCCATCTACACCATTTTCTATACATTTATTCACGAAGTTCTCAACTCCATAATGATATACAGTATTATAGTAAAGCATGAATACAACAGGGCTGTTAAGACCAGCTTTTCTTACCTCACCCATCATTGTAAATATGCCTTCAAGTGAAGCCCCATTCTGTATTGCTTTGAAAGATGCATCCTGAATTACAGGGCCATCTGCGATAGGATCTGAGAAAGGAACACCTATTTCCATAATATCGATTCCTGCCTTCTCCTGTGCAAACATAATCTTCTTAGTTGTATCATAATCCGGAAGCCCTGCTGTTGTATATGTAATAAATGCTTTCTTTCCCTCTTCTTTAAGTGCTGCAAGTCTTTCTTCTATTCTATTCATTACTTGTTAGTCTCCTCTCCGTTAAGATATTTCTGAACTGTATTAACATCCTTATCACCACGGCCTGAAAGACACATGATAATTGTCTTACCCTTATATTCACCCTGTGCCATCTTGAACACATGTGCAAGTGCATGAGCACTTTCAATTGCCGGAATAATTCCTTCCATTCTGCAAAGTTCCATAAGTGCATCCATACATTCTTTATCTGTTACAGAAACATATTTTGCTCTTCCAGAATCTCTTAAGTAAGCATGTTCTGGTCCTACTCCCGGATAATCAAGACCAGCTGAGATTGAATGTGCAAGCTGGATATTACCGATTTCATCCTGTAAAAGATATGTCTTCATTCCGTGAAGGACACCAACCTGTCCGAGTGCCATTGCTGATGCATGCTTTCCAGTCTCAATGCCAAGACCTCCTGCCTCAACACCGATAAGGTCAACATCCTTATCATTGATGAAATCAGCAAACATTCCGATTGAATTAGAGCCACCGCCAACACAGGCAACAACTGCGTCAGGAAGCTTTCCTGTCTTCTCAAGAATCTGCTTTCTTGCCTCAGTACTGATAATTCTCTGGAATTCCTTAACCATCTTAGGATATGGATGTGGTCCTACAGCAGAACCAATGATGTAAAATGTATCCTCTGCCTTTTCAGCCCATGTTCTGATTGCTTCATTAGTAGCATCCTTTAATGTTGCACTTCCTGTTGTTACAGGCTGCACCTTAGCTCCAAGCATTTCCATTCTGAATACATTAAGTTTCTGTCTCTCGATATCCTCAGCACCCATGAAAACTGTACACTCCATATCAAAAAGTGCTGCGCCTGTAGCTGTTGCAACGCCATGCTGTCCGGCACCTGTCTCAGCGATAACCTTAGTCTTGCCCATTCTCTTTGCAAGAAGAATCTGACCGATAACATTATTAATCTTATGTGCTCCTGTATGGTTCAAATCTTCTCTCTTAAGGAAGATATCTGCTCCGTACTTCTTGCTTATTCTCTCTGCATAATACAGTGGAGTTGCCCTTCCAACATATTCCTGCAGATAATAAATATAATCCTTAGCGAACTCAGGGTCTCTTATTGCCTCATCAAATGCTTTCTCAAGCTCTGCCAGTGTATTCATAAGTGACTCTGAAACATACTGTCCTCCAAACTGTCCATAATACTTGCTTCCTGCCATTTTCTCTTTACCTCTTTTTCTTAAAATTTTGCATTCTGTATAAATGCTTTAACTTTACTCTCATCTTTTCCTTTAACGGACACATCATCATATTCAACGCCCGAACTTATATCAACAACATCAGACCTTACTGCTTCTATCGCAGCTTTTACATTGTCTGGTGTAAGTCCTCCTGCAAGGAATAATTTCTTATTACCGCAGTCCGCTTTTTTAAGACTTTCCCAGTCGAATGTCTTACCGCTCCCCGGAACTCCCGCATCAAAAAGCAGTCCATATATTTTATCCAGACTTCGCCATCGCTTAGTCTCCAGATATATATCTTCTTCTGACTGATGCTTAATGTTAACGGCTCTTATAATCCTGACACTGCATGCATTATACACATCATCACTTAATTCACCGTGAATCTGTATATAATCAAATCCTGCATTCTGTATTGCTTCAAGCTGTGATACATCGGGGGACACAACAACAGCAACGCTCTTGATGTCCGATTTCTTCAATTGTGCAACAAGCACCGCTGCCAGATTAATGTCAATATTGCGTTTGCTTTTTGGATAATATAGTACCATACCTGCATAGTCAGCACCATATTTTTCTATAATGTGTACATCATCCATACTTGTAAGTCCGCATATCTTAACCTGTACTAAAGAATCATTTTCTTTCAGCATTATATACCTCTTTAAACTCTGATATTAATTCTTCCGGCTTCGGTGCTTCCATAAGCACTGTTCCTATAAGAAGTGCATCTGCTCCACTCTTTGCCAGCACCTTAATATCGTCTGTATCCGCAACACCGCTTTCTGATACAAGCAGTTTTCCAGCTTTTCTCATCTCTGGTGTAACCATATCTGCAAGTTTTTTCGTAGTATCAAGGTCAACCTCAAATGTCTTAAGATTACGGTTGTTAATTCCTATAATCTTCACATCAAGATTCAGCATTCTCTGCATTTCCTCTTCGTTATGAACCTCGCATAAAACATCAAGTCCTAAACTGTAAGCAAGGTCATATAGTTCTTTAAATCTACTGTCATCAAGAATCGCAGCAATGAGAAGAACTGCATCCGCTCCTATTACCTTTGCTTCATACACCTGATATGGATCAATTATGAAATCCTTTCTGATAATCGGAAGGTCTGTCATCTGTCTTATCTGCTTAAGATATTCTGTACTTCCCTTAAAATGGTCTTCCTCTGTAAGACATGAAATAGCATCTGCGCTTTCGCCGTACTGTTTTATTCTTTCTTCCAGAGTAATCTTATTGTTCATATTACCATGACTTGGTGATGCTTTCTTGAACTCACTTATAATTGAAAGGCCGTCCTTTGCAAGTGCATCATAGAAGCTGTGTGACACTCTATGGCTCTCAATCGCAAGTCTTGTCATCTCTTCTTCGCTGATTCTTTTCTTGTGTTCTGGAAGTCTTTTTAACTTATCCTCTACAATAACATCTAATATCATTAAATCACCCCATTAACGAAATTCTCAATCATTCTCTTGCCATGCTCTGTATATATTGACTCCGGATGGAACTGCAATCCGACCACCGGATAATCCTTATGTTTTACAGCCATTATTTCTCCATCCTGTGTCTTGGCAATAATCTCCAGGCAGTCTGGCAAAGTCTTTTCAATTATAGCGAGTGAATGATATCTTGCAACCTTTACTGGTGAATCAAGTCCGGTAAATATTCCTGTTCCATCATGGTATATTTCAGACTGTTTACCATGCATGATACATTTTGCATAAGAAACAGTCGCGCCAAATGCTTCTCCTATGCACTGATGTCCTAAGCATATGCCAAGTATCGGCTTCTTTCCTGTAAAATGCTTTATTACATCAACACATATTCCAGCCTCTTTAGGGCTCTTAGGACCAGGAGATACAACTATTGATTCAGGGTCAAGCTCCTCTATCTCCTCAATTGTTATCTTATCGTTTCTTACAACCTTAATGTCACTGTTAAATATTCCAATAAACTGATACAGGTTATATGTAAATGAATCATAATTATCAATCAGCAGAATCATAAATGTTCCTCCTTAACAAGTGTCTTTGCAAGTGCCATTACTTTATTGCAGCACTCCTGATATTCCATCTCAGGCTTTGAATCAGCAACAATTCCTGCACCTGCCTGAAGATATACCTTATCGCCTTTCTTAATTATAGTCCTGATTGTAATGCAGAAGTTCATATTACCGCCAAAATCAAGGTATCCTGTAGCCCCTCCATACAGGCCTCTTCTTACTGTCTCAAGCTCATCTATGATTTCCATTGCTCTTATCTTAGGTGCACCGCTTAATGTGCCTGCTGGAAGGAATGATGATACGAGGTCAAGTGGATGATATTCTCCATTCTTTCTTCCCTCAACAAGTGAAACAATATGCATAACATGTGAATATCTCTGGATATTCATGAACTGGTCAACCTTAACTGTTCCTATCTCACTTATCCTACCCATATCGTTACGTGCAAGGTCAACTAACATTACATGCTCTGCTCTCTCTTTCTCATCTGCAAGAAGTTCTTCCTCTAAAGCAATATCCTGTTCCTTTGTTGCTCCTCTTTTTCTTGTGCCCGCTATAGGACATGTATATACTTTATTGTCTGACTGCTTTACAATCATTTCCGGTGAACTTCCGATTATCTCAAAATCTCCGAAATTAAAGTAATACATATATGGTGAAGGATTAAGTTTTCTTAATTTTTCATAGAGATTAAAACCGCTCTGTCCCGTCTTTATTGTCCATCTCTGTGAAAGAACAGTCTGGAATATATGACCTTCTTTTATGTAATTCTTAATCTTATTAACCTTCTTGCTATATTGTTCAAGCGTGTCCGATTTTTTCAATATTACACCATCAAGTGACATATCAGGCTTATCATCCTTAAACTTATCTACACCCTCTCTTGCAGTCTTTATAAGCTCCTCCGCTTCCTTTAAAGCCTTAATCCTGCCTTCCTCTGAATCCTCTTCAAGCACTACTGCTGTGAATGTTTCTGCTGTATGATTGATAGCAATGAACTTGTCTGCAAGCATAAGCTGTATTGTCTCAATTCCTATCTCATCAGGATTATCATCAGGAAGGACTTCTGTGTATCTTATATAATCATATCCAAGGCTTCCAACAAGACCTCCGATGAAATCAAGTTCTCCCGGATCCTTTACTATCTCGAATTCATCAAAATACTCTTTAAGTCTTATAAGAGGATTGCCCTCTCTTACCTCTCTGCTTCCATCTTTTCTTGTAATAACAAGGCTGTCCTTATCTGATTGGATTATCTCATTCGGTTCAACTCCCATAAAAGTATACTGTCCGCTTTCCTTGTCAGTTCCTTCAAGAAGAAATCCCTTCTTTTCAATTCCAAGTCCTTTGTATAGTTCAATAGCTTTCTCATTAACGATACTTACCGTCTTCTTATAAGCTCTTAATCTTCGTTTCATAGTTCCTCCCTATCCTTCGTTGTTCATTACTGGCGCTCGTCATATGAACAAGAATTAAAGCAAGCTTTATTCTTGTTCGCATGACTTGCTGCTTACATACTTTTTTGTAAGCCAGGTCTTTCCGTGCCTTCGGCACTCCCAAGCCCTGGTAATTCACAACTCACGGACTTCGTCCTTCGTTGTTCATTACTGGCGCTCGTCATATGAACAAGAATTAAAGCAAGCTTTATTCTTGTTCGCATGACTTGCTGCTTACAAAAAATGTCCCTGACAGAAACCTGTATATTACAGATTCCTGTCAGGGACGAATTACCGTGGTGCCACCCTTATTTATGAACATACTTGTAATATTAATAAAAAAGGTGGCACTCCTTACCGGATATGCCACCTGTATGCTCAACTCATTATCAGATACAATTAATATATCCTTCCCCTGTAACGCGAGGCCGCGTCGTAAACTACTGCTAATTCATCTACGCATCTCACAAACCCATTCCTTACGGCTCTCCATGCTGACATTCCACCACCGCCAGCTCTCTGTGATGTACCTTCCGAAAGTACTCTTTTGATCATCGACTTTAAATATTTAACTGTCACCTATAATAGCACTATGTTTATTAGGTGTCAAGCAGAATTTTACTTTAAATCTGCAAATTATAGTATCTTTTCAAGTTCCGAAAACGAATCTATTTTAGCAACATAGCTGTCTTTGGATACGTCTCCAAATCCATATTCAGCATATATAAAATCTATACCCGCATCTTTGGCAGACTTTGCATCACCTGCTGTATCACCGACATACACAGGGTTCTTTAAGTTGTTTCTTTCTATAAGTATCTTATTAGATTCTCCCTTTGATAAAAATGTCCTTCCCCAGCATTCAGTATCTTTGAAGAAATCGGACATCAGATGTGCCGTAAGGAAACTTTCTATATAACCATCCTGACAGTTACTCACAATGTACAATGGATATTTCTTGCTTAGTGTATAAAGAGTTTCTGCAAGCTGTGGATAAAGAATTCCGCCTTTTTCTGCAAGATATCCGTTCTCAAATGTACACAGTTCATCCATAAGTGCATTTCTTACTGACTCAGCTTCATCAGGAAACAGCTTTGCAGCTATGTCGTACATCGGAAGTCCCATACAGTCATTAAGGTCAGCTTCCACTATTGGTGCTCTGTGAATCTCTTCATGACGGGAAAGTATTATATTCCACGCCTCACATATTGGTTTTCTTGTATCCCACATAGTACCATCAAGGTCAAATATTATTCCATCATAAGATTTATTAAGCATTGTCAGCCTCCAGATCTTTATCTAATTCATCAAGCAATGTCTTTAACTGTGCTTCCTGTGTTATATCATAAACAATTGAAAAGCAGTCTCTTGCCAGACGGTAATCTTTATCATTCATCATAAGTTCACCGACTCTGTATATAATTCCTATTGTCTTAGAGTCAGGTCCTGGTTCCACCTCATTCTTATCAAGTATTTCCTGCATCTGTTTAACAGAATATTCCGGTGTCTTGTCATTTAATGCCTGCTCAAGATACTTAAGTTCATTATCAGCATTATCTGTCTTATAATATATATTACTGTATGTGTAGCACACTCTTGCCGCCTCAGTATTATACTTTGCCACAAAGTAAAATCCCATATTTCTGTAGTACCTTGCCATCGTTGCACGGCTACAGCAGAATTTGTATGCCTGCTTTGTAACATCAAGATATCTCGACAACATATTAAGGTTCTTATAACATTCTGCAAGACCAAGATATGAATCAAGGTCAACAGGATTCCAGCATATAGCCTTCTTAAATGCATCCTCTGCCCTGCGGTACTTGGAAAGTTTAAGGCACAGACTGCCATAAGTCCTGTAGTATTCTCCAACCGGCAGCTCTGTACACAGCACATCCGTTTCTGGTTCGAAATAACATGCGTACACATAATATTCCATAACATGATTAAGGCTTATATATATAGGTCTTTTATCCATGTCCGATTTTTTCACAAATGTATCATCCATAGCTCCGGCTTTACGCTCGTCCGTACACTCTTCTATTCTTTCAAGTATTGCAGATAATATATCTGCCGCTTTGTCATAATCACCTGAATTAAATATCTTCTCGTAATCTGCAAATCTGTCTTTGACATCTGCAAGCTTCTTTATATCCATTACTTCTCCTTTTTAGCAGGAATTTCATATGTTCCCGTGAGTATTGCAACGCTCCGTGGCTCAACACATACACTTCTGTTATTATCTTCAATCACAGCACCTGATACATTAGAACTCATATCAACCTTCCACATACCATTAATCTTAGGAAGTGCAAAGCTGTGAGTTTCCCAGTGCATATTATATGCAACATATATCAGACTGTGGTCTTCTTCATCTCCATATACACATGAATACATAATTCCTAAATGTCTGTCATATGTATTCATCTGTGCATACCACGCATTAGTTCCATGATATGATATATCAGGGTAGCCACATGATACCCTGTCACTTAAAGTAAGCGACTGTGGCATATGAAGTATCTTATTATTCTGTCTGAATTGTATAAGAGCCTTTGTCCATTCAAGAATTTCTTTTCCCTCTTTAGTTTCCTTCCAGTTAACCCATGAAAGTTCACTGTCAACACAATACGGATTATTGTTACCGTTCTGTGAATTGCCAAACTCGTCTCCGGCAAGTATAAGCGGAGTGCCTGCCGACAAGAAAACAAAAGCCAGTGCATTTTTAATCTGACGCATTCTTAGTTCTTTAATCTTTCTCTTTCTTGTAGCGCCTTCTTCGCCACAGTTCCAGCTAAAATTAAAATCCTCGCCATCCCTGTTATTCTCGCCATTAAGCTCATTATGCTTTCTGTCATAGCTTACAAGGTCATTAAGAGTAAATCCATTATTGTTGGCAATATAATTAATACTTGCACTGTTTGCCTCATTCTTTCTTGATATAGCAGCAAATTCTCCAAGCATATTCTCGTCACCCTTTAACAGTCGGCGCACAATATTCTGGAAATCATTATTATAATTAGCCATATGCTTCTTCGTTCCGGTTTTGCCATTCCAGTATACAGTTATAATCTTGGTATCCGCTAAAAGTGCGTCCTGTGAAAGTGCCTTAAGTGCTGACTCATCACAGTACACATGAACTCCGTCAATGTGATATTCTGTAACCCAGTATCTTACGCACTGCAGAATGAATCCTGTACTTTCATCTGTAAAAAACATCTCCATAACAACTTCTATTCCATTCTTATGGAGAGCCTTAACCATATCCTTAAATTCTACAGTATAATCTCTGTATATCCCCTGATGTCTTGATGCTGTTGCTGAGTATGATGCCTTAGGTGCGAAATAAAATCCTCCGACATATCCCCAGTAATTAATCTTTCGTGTATTCTTATCCACGCCGTAATGTGTTCCTGCTCCATATTTTGACATTATCGTATCAGTCAGCTGTGGAAAACGGCCTATTTCATCAAATTCATATGCCGGCTGTAATTCAAGAGTTGTAATTCCAAGTTCTTTAAGATAAGGAATCTTATTAATTATTCCTGAAAATGTTCCTTTATCTTTAACCTTAGAGGTTCTGCTTTTAGTAAATCCTCTTACGTTCATTTTGTAGAATATACAGTCGCTGTAATCATAATTAAGTGGTCTGTCATCTTCCCAGTCATAGTCTGCAACATCAATTGCAGCAAGAAACTTATCATTCTCATCTGCCTGTCCAAATCTTCCACAATCTGTAACAGCCTTGGCATATGGATCAAGATACATCTGTCCATCAATTTCATAGCAGTAGAAACTTTTGTCCAGCTTCTTACCAGATACATAAACTGAAAATATGTTGCCACATTTCATCGATGAATCAAGTTCTATACGTTCTTTAAGCTTCATATGAGCATCAAAAATAAGCAAAGCTGCACTGTCACATTCTGCCTCATATGTAAAATTATATCCATCCTTATATCTGCTGCATCCCATCAGCATTGGATTACCTTTATTAATAAGCATATTCCACTCTCCACTCTATTTCTTATACAAGCCCTTCATGGTATTCTTATCCAGCTTATAGAATCTCATTATAAATATTGTCACAATCCAACCAATTATCGGAATCATACAATAGAAAAATATTGTCAGAAACTTAAGCTGTGGTGTCAGTGGGTCCTCCACCTGCGGAAAAACTTTAGAATACCCCGCTATCGCCAGTGCAATTCCTACAAATCCTGTTCCAAGTGCTGAAAATGATTTGTCAATGAAAGAAAACAGTGCACCCATTATTCCAGGCACAAAATGTCCGCTCAGTGTATATTCATAATCAGTACAGTCAGCAATCATAGGAACAACTATATTATTAGATATTGATTTCACTCCATTAAGCAGCGTAAATACAAGCAGGAATGCAACCGTAATAAAATTAATATGCTTTAATGATACTTTGGTAAGATCAGTAAATATCATCATGAGCATAAGTATCGTCTGAAAAATAATTGCAAGATATGTTGACCTTACAAGTGTCTTCTTCTGTCCGCATCGCTTGGCATGTTCAATGCCAAGATATATTATTCCTAAGTTGGGAATACCTACAATTATTCCAATTATACCAGCAAGCGGATAATTCTGCATCAGAATTCCATAAAGCATTACAAGAACTGTTGAATTGCCATATACCATCTGTGCGAATTTGTTAGATGCTGCTGCTATAACAAGCATTCTGATTGGCTTGTTGTGCTTAATTATAGTAACATAATCTCTGAAATGTATCTGCTGTTTCTTATCTTCCTCCAGCTTGAAATATTTAACATTATCCTTGCTCCATATTCCTACTACCGCAAGTGCAGAGCATATCCCGGCAACGATTACAACAGTAATAACAAATTCTGAGAAAAGTGCCTGTGACTGGAATGTCTTGTATTTCTCAATAAGATACACAGAAACATAAAAAGCAACCAGACCATGTGCGAACATTATAAATGTTGAGTCAAAAAATGTTATCATAGGTCTCTGCTTCATGTCGTTAGTAATTACCGACTGTCCAGACTTTACTACTGCTGTCTGAAATGTATATCCGATTATATATACTGAATACACAATTATAAAATAAAATGGTCTTAAAATAACCGGAACAAGGCTTGTAGTAAAGAACAGAATAAGACTGCTAATTGCCATGAGTAAGTATCCTATAACAATATAAGGCCGGAATTTGCCGTATTTTCCATTGGTTTTATCTATAAAATATCCTATCACCGGATCTGTCACGCCATCAAATATTCTCATTCCCGTAAGAATAACCGAGATAAGGACAACCGAAAGACCTGCTATTCCATTAGCATAATATGAGACATATCCCATCATGGCAAGAAACAGATTAGTTGATGTATTATTAAGAGAAAACAAGCCAATCTGCCATATTCTGGCGCTGTTTTGCTCTATGTGCCCATGCTTATTCTCCATATATTAATCCCGCCAATACACAATACATTTGTAATAATTCTGTTACGATTATATAATCATATGCCTTCATAGTCAAATTCAGGAATGAAGCTTTCCTCTGCCACATCGCCTTCCTGAATAAATCCATTGTTGATTCCGCAGTCTATCGCATAATCTACCACAGAATTATATTCTTTTCTTGTCACTTTACGCGACAGGAGTGGATGTTTTTTTAGTCTCTCAAATGGCGTATACTGGCTCATTATGCTTATGTATATTTCATCACCATATGTATCAAGAAGATACTTTATAACTGCCTTGGAATCTTTAGTTGTTCCCGGAAGTACAAGATGCCTTACAATTACGCCTTTTTTCATAATCCCAGCTTCAACTCTTCCGCTCTTCACGAGTTCATCATCTTCTATAAAGAATTCCGGCTTTCCGGTCTGTCTGACCATCTCATGTATTGCAGCTTTAGCCACATCTGCATAATCCGGTGCTTTCGAGTACTCTGCTGAAATCCTGCTGTCAATATATTTCATGTCTGGAAGATATACATCCACTAATCCGTCGAGCATCTTAACTGTGCTTACATTCTCATAAGCACTTGAATTGTATACAACAGGTATCACAAGTCCCTTATTCTTTGCCTTAATAAGTGCTTCTGCAACCTGCGGTACAAAATGTGTTGCAGTTACGAGATTGATATTGTTGGCACATTTGTCCTGAAGTTCAAGAAAAATGTCACAAAGCCTGTCAACTGTTATCTTCTTTCCAACCTGTGCCGCAGCAATCTCAGAATTCTGACAGAATATGCACCTTAATGTACACCCTGAAAAGAACACTGCCCCACTTCCATGTTCACCTGATATGCATGGCTCTTCCCACATATGTAGAGCGGCTCTTGCCGCATATATATCATTAGTCATTCCGCAAAAGCCTTTGTTAACACTCCTGTCAACATTGCAGGCTCTTGGGCATATATTACATTTCATAATTTCCCCTTATTGCGTTATTATTTATCAATCAGTGAATCCAGCTTTGCAAGTGCATCGCTGATTCCTCCTACTTCACATATTAAACCTTCTTCAACAGCCTGTCTACCCACCAGCACTGTTCCTAAGTCTTTAGAAAGCTGTGTCGTATCCACCATCATTTCTTCAACCCTTTCCTTGCTCACCCTGCTGTGGTCTGCAATGAACGAAGTTATCCTGTCAGAAATGCGTTCGAAATAGTCATAAGTCTGCTGTACTCCGATAAGTGTTCCGTTCATCCTTACAGGGTGTATTATCATTGTAGCTGTTGGCACTATAAATGAATAATCTGTACTTACTGCAAGCGGAACCCCGATACTATGTGAATCGCCTATTATTAAAGAAACTGTCGGCTTTTTCATTGAGGCAATCATCTCAGCCAGTGCCAGTCCCGCACTGACATCCCCACCAACTGTATTCATAATAAAAAGTACACCTTTAATATCTTTATCCATCTCAATCTCCGCCAGCTTAGGCAGCATATGTTCATACTTTGTTGCTTTGCTTGTTGCGGGAAGATTATCGTGCCCTTCTATCTCTCCAATAATTGTTATCACCTGAAGAGCATTTTTCGTGACAGCACCATCTTTGTAGTCATCTGCGGTATTCCCGTTGTTGGATTTCTCGTTGTCTGATATCTCATTGTCTGGTTTCTTGTTGTCCGATTCATCATTACCTATTGTGTTCATGGCTGCCTCCTTCTTTGTTGCTAGTTATCTGTTCTTAATCTATAATTGTCCGTATAGAGAATTATTATTCATTTTATTACTTTCGGACTATATCATGCTTTACTACAGCCTTTTCCAGAACTTCAAATTCCAAATCTGTGGGGTATATTCACAAAATAACGACTTTACAAAAAAAGAATTAATATATATAATAATTGATGTTCGTCGCCACAATATCGGCAGACAGACATGCCACCTTGGCTCAGTCGGTAGAGCGTTTCACTCGTAATGAAAAGGTCGCCGGTTCGATTCCGGCAGGTGGCTTTGTAACTAATGGACTTTATGAATGCTGTTATGCATCATAAAGTCCATTTTTGCACGCATACATTCCTATTTTGGACTTCATCCGTGCCTTACTCCACTTCAACGTCCAATCTGCCACTCTTTGACTTCCTTTTTGGACTTCTTCCGTGCCTTCCTCCGCTTCAACGTCCAATCCGCCACGCTTCAGTTTCACGCTACACTGTGCATCACCTTCCCTCCGCACTCTCCATCATCTTTCGAATATTCTATATTAGAACATTAAAAGAAAGGGGAATGTGAATGAAGAAAATTATCAAAATATATATTGCAATTATTGCTTCTTTATGCCTGTTCATGTCATTTCCGGCAGATATATATGCTGTGGTAATAGATGTGAGCAGTTACAACGGTTTTATTCAGTGGGATAATATGAAAAACTATATTGAAGGCGCAATTATCCGTATCGGATATGGCAGCGATATCCAGTCACAGGACGACACTGCTGCCATCAGAAATATGGATGAATGTGAACGGCTTGGAATTCCTTACGGCGTCTATCTGTACAGTTATGCTTTGGATTATTATGACGCAGCAAGCGAAACTGCCCACGCCTTAAGACTTCTTCAAGGCAGAACGCCTCAGCTTGGTGTGTGGTTTGATATGGAAGATGCTGACGGATATAAAGCAAGAAATGGTCTTGATGTCTACTCCGAAGGAGAACTGCTATCTGATTTCTGCGAAATGTTTGTTAATGCCATGCGTGTCAGCGGATATAAAACCGGTGTCTATGCCAATTACAACTATTTTACCAATGTGCTTGACCTTGACAGACTGAAATCAATCCCAGAGATGAATATCTGGCTTGCGCACTGGGGAATTGATTCTCCAAGCCTTGACTGTACCATGTGGCAGTTTGGTGCAGTAGAAATCGAAGATGAAGAATATGATGGCAATATATATTACTCAGATTATTCTGTTAAAAAAGATGATAATACTGGTGAAACTATGCGTATCGATGATAGTTCATCCAATAATATAAATGTTTACTATCAGACAAAGCTTTCAACAGGCCGCTGGCTTCCCATAGTTAAGAATAATGCTGACTACGCCGGAATATCCGGTCAGAGCATTACCGGTCTTGCAGTCACAACAGATACCGGCTATATAAAATACAGAGTCCATGTAAATAGTGGCTGGCTTGGTTTCATAGACAGCCGCAACACTGATATTAATGATTACTATAATGGATACGCTGGCAATGACACACCTGTTGATGCCGTTGAGATATATTATTACACCCCTGATGATATTATTAATTCATCAGGTTATCATTATGCATTCTACAGGGTAAGCCCTGTAAACAGAGACTATTACAGTTTACAGAAAGATAACTCCACCGATAACGGAATGGACGGATATGCAGGAATATTCGGACATTTTATAGACAGGATACAGATTGATATACGATAACTATTGATATATAAATATTAACACAGACCAATGTCAAAACCGTCAGCCTGAACCTGATATCCAGACTGACGGTTTATATTAATTCCATGTTTCTCTTATAAATCTCTCTTTAATCTCTTTTTCAAGCCTTACAACGTCAGCTTCGCTTGCCTTTCCATTATCCTCCTTTTTATATGGAACATAACCGCCTGCCATATTATCATGACCACCACCGGTTCCTATTCCTTTAAGTGCATTAACTGTCATTACCCCTGACAGATATTTACCTGCACTTCTTATTGACATCTTAATTCCATCCTTCTTAGGAGAATATACTACTGACAGATTAATTCCATCCAGAGTCAGAGTAAAATCACATATTGCCGCTATAAGCGATTCCTTGCACTCATAACCTGCACATGCAAAGCATACATCTTCTCTTATATCTATCGTACTGAGTGCGTCCTTATATGCCTTAATATCATCAAAATGCAGTACACTGCTGTCAAGGTCTGCAAGAATTGTCCTGTCAGTGTTCATAAACAACTTATAAAACATATCCAGATCAAGCTGTGAAACGCCTCTGCGCATATCAGCTGTGTCCATCTTAATCCCGTACAATAAAGCTGTTGCAACATTCTTTGACATCTCAATATTATTATCAAAATAATATGACGCAATAATCGAAGCGCATGCACCAACCTCTGGTCTTATATCTGAGAATCTATAATCAACATGTTCATATACAGGATGATGATCTATGCATATAATCTCATGGCCATTCATATCTATAATGTTAGAATTACCTTTCTGGGCATCAACAAGAATTATCTCATCTTCTTTACTGAATTTATCTGCACTCATATATTCTTTAACTGCAATATCAAGCAGTCTTACCATCTTGGCTGTTACTGTTTTATCAATACTTCCCTTATAACAAATCTCTGCGTCTACCCCTTTTGCTTTAAGCAGTTCAAACAATCCATATGCACATGCCATTGCATCAGGATCCGGGAAATTATGTGTCTGTATAAACACTCTTTTTGTGCTTATATTAGCTATTATCTCTTCTAAGCAGTTCATAATGTACCCCTCATATGCCCTTAGTGTTATTATTATATTCTTTATATGCGTCTAATTCAATCTTCATAATCACTTTTTTCAATAATTTTCATAAATTATATTAACCATAGTATGGGAGCAATCTATTGGAATCAATTCTATCTCTGGATCACATATATTATTCTTATCACGATAAAAATGGAGAGACTCCGGTAATCAATGATCTTTCTTTTGAAATAGAACCCGGAAGTTTCACCTCGATTGTCGGTCCATCCGGTTGTGGTAAATCCACACTGCTCTCTCTGCTATGCGATCTTATAAAGCCTGAAGCTGGAACCATATATATAAGACCGCCAGAGAACAATCCGGACTCCCGGATGGGATATATGCTGCAGAAGGATAATCTGTTTGAATGGCGCAGTATCTATAAAAATGTTATGTTAGGTCTTGAAATAAATAACAAAAAAACGCCTGAAAACATTGCATATGTTAATCATCTCTTAGAGCAATATGACCTTGCAGAATTCAAATCAGCGAGGCCATCCCAGCTATCCGGAGGTATGAGACAGCGTGCAGCACTTATCCGCACACTTGCTCTGAAACCGGATATTTTACTTTTAGACGAACCATTTTCTGCCCTTGATTATCAGACAAGACTCGAAGTAAGGGAAGATATATGTAATATATTAAGGAGTGAGAAGAAAACCGTAATATTAGTAACACACGATATATCCGAAGCAATTGCAATGACCGACCGTGTATTAATACTCACGAGCCGTCCTGCAAAGCTTCTGAAAACTATCAATATAGAATCAAGAGATACTCTTTCTTCCCAGAAATATTTTGATGAAATAAGGGAGGTGTTAAAATGAATATTAGTCCTTTACAGAAAAAATTCATAATAAAGCAACGTTTGTATACTATATCAGTAACACTCTCCCGCCTGATATTATTCTTAGGATTCGTCGGTCTGTGGGAATTCTCTGCTGACAAAGGTATTATCAACGCATTTATATTCAGTTCACCGGTAAGGCTGTATCAGACATTTATAGACCTCGCCAAAGACGGAGTAATATTCATGCATATATGGGTAACTCTCTATGAAACCATAGTCGCATTTGCAATAATTACAGTTGTCGGGATTATATTTGCAATATTGTTATGGTGCTTCAAAGGACTGTCAGACTGTCTTGAACCTTTTATGGTAGTATTAAACAGTCTTCCTAAGTCAGCTCTTGCACCTATGCTCATTGTATGGCTTGGCACTAATACCAAAGCAATTATCATAACCGCTGTATCCGTAGCCATATTTGGCATGATAATTAATCTGTACACAGGTTTTCTCGGAATTGACAAAGAAAAAATTACTCTGATACGGACTCTTGGCGGTAACAAATGGCATATTCTGTGTAAGCTTATCATCCCCGGTTCCAAGAAAATTATTATAAGTAACATGAAAGTCAATATCGGTCTGTGTCTTGTAGGTGTAATTATAGGTGAATTCTTAGCTGCTAAAAAAGGTCTTGGTTATCTCATAATATACGGAAGCCAGGTATTCAAGATGAGTTATGTAGTTCTCGGAATTGTTATTCTCTGTATTATATCAACAATTCTCTTTGCTATAATAAATATAATTCAAAAGCTATTTCTAAAAGACTGATTTTATATTATAATCAATATACATTTTGCAAAACAAGGAGGCTAAAATCCTCTGCTCCTGCATGGGCAGTCGCATTTTGCTTCGCAAAACAAGGAGGATTTATGCTTTCTCTTACAATTAAGGATTTAAAGCAATTTATGAATAAACTTCTGATAAGCGATACATTTGATGGTATGTGTCTTTCAGAAGCCTATATATGCACTGGCTGCAGTTATACAATAGATGGAAAGCTCAACACCCACTTTTACCATGAAGATGAGCTTAATTCCATGCCTTCTGCAAGATATACATCATGGAAAAACATTAAGCCTTTCGCATTCAGCATAATTAAGGGCAGGAAAGTTCCTGAACTTTTAAAGATAACATTTGTACTGCCTGAAGCAGTTGTTGCAAAGCTGATACTTGATACTGACCTTAACTTTGACCCCGGCTGTGTCAACGGGTTATTTCTTAATGTACGCTATCAGGATGGTTCAGTAACCATGACAACAGCATCTTCGCTTAGTACATTTACACTTGACCGCTCCCTTGATGAAGCATTTGAAAAATATATTCTCAACTTCTTATCTGATGCTGATATTTCATATGAAGAATAATTTAGAATTATTTAATAAATCCCGCAAAACCGCCTGTTTACATGCACAGACGGTTTTTTGTTAGCACTCTTTACCTTTGAGTGCTAGTTTTTGCTTGACTTCTGTTTATTCGTGTATTAAATTAACACTTAGTTTAATACTATATAGATTGGAGAGTGAAATATTATGTCAAAAGAACATGGTAATTTATCTATTAACAGTCAGAATATTTTCCCTATAATCAAGAAATGGATGTATTCTGACCATGATATCTTCTATAGAGAGTTAGTTTCTAATGCATGCGATGCTATCACTAAACTCAAGAAGCTTTCAATGATTGGAGAATATGAAGCTCCAGACGATATTGATTATAAAGTTGAGATTAAGCTTTCTGCTAACGATAAGACAATCAAGATCATTGATAACGGTATCGGTATGACTAAAGAAGAAGTTGATGAGTATATCAACCAGATTGCTTTCTCTGGTGCTGAAGCATTCCTTGAGAAATACAAGGATAAGGCTAATGACGACCAGATTATCGGACATTTTGGTTTAGGTTTCTACTCAGCATTTATGGTTGCTGACCAGGTTACTATTGATACTCTTTCATTTAAGGACGGAGCAGAATCAGTTCACTGGTCATGTGAAGGAGGAACTGAATATGATATAAGTGAGGGAACCAAAACAAATCCTGGTACTGAGATTACTCTTTACCTCAATGAGGACAGCTATGAATTTGCCAACGAATATAAGGCTAAAGAAGTTCTTGATAAATACTGCTCTTTCATGCCGGTTCCAATCTTTGTAACTAACGAAGATGCGGGTGAACAGACTGAGGAGATTCCTGAGGAAGAAGTTACAGAAAAAGATACAGTTCTTGATACATTTATAAAGGACGCTGTTACAGAAGAAGTTGAGAAAGAAGATGGAACTAAGGAAACTGTTGAGAAAGTTCCAGCCAAAAAGATGGCTAAGATTGTAAAAAGACCAGTTGCAATCAACGATATCCATCCACTCTGGACAAAGCATCCTAATGAATGTTCAGATGAAGATTACAAGGAATTCTACCGCAAGGTATTCCACGATTATAAAGAACCATTATTCTGGATTCACCTTAACATGGATTATCCATTCAATCTTAAGGGTATTCTCTACTTCCCTAAGATTAATACAGAGTATGAATCTATTGAAGGTACTATAAAGCTTTATAACAATCAGGTATTCGTAGCAGATAACATCAAAGAAGTTATTCCAGAGTTCTTACTACTTCTTAAAGGTGTTATTGACTGCCCAGACCTTCCACTTAATGTATCACGTTCAGCACTTCAGAACGATGGATTTGTTAAGAAGATATCTGATTACATCACTAAAAAGGTTGCCGACAAGCTTTCAGGAATGTGTAAAACAGATAAAGAAAACTATGAAAAATACTGGGATGACATCAACCCTTTTATTAAATTCGGCTGCTTAAAGGATGAAAAATTTGCTGAGAAGATGAATGATTACATCATATTCAAGAACCTTGACGGCAAATATTTAACACTTAAGGAATGTCTCGAAGAGAATAAAGAGAAACATGAAAACACAGTATTCTATGTAACAGATGAAGTTGAACAGAGTCAGTATATTAACATGTTTAAGAACGAAGGAATTGATGCTGTAATTCTTACTCATAACATTGACCAGCCATTCATCACTAACATGGAATCTAAGAATGAGAATCTCAAGTTCAAGCGTATCGATGCAGATCTTTCAGACAGCTTTAAGGAAGAGACTTCTAAAGACGAGTTGAAGGACATGACTGAAAAGCTCTCTAAGACTTTCAAGGATGCTCTTGGCAAAGAGAATTTAACTGTTAATGTTGAGAAATTAAAGGATGCATCTATATCTTCAATGATTACTCTTTCAGAAGAAAGCAGACGTATGCAGGATATGATGAAGATGTATGGTATGGCAGGCATGGATCCTAATATGTTTGGTGCCGAAGGTCAGACTCTTGTACTTAATGCTAACAATGACCTTGTTAAATATGTTGCAGAACATACAGACGGCGAAAATACTAAGATTATATGCGAACAGCTCTATGACCTTGCTATGCTTAGTCATGCACCACTCTCTCCTGAACAGATGACTGGATTTATTGCAAGAAGCAATAAAATCATGGAATTACTTGCAAAATAACGCCATTTAAACTATCATTGTCTTATATAACAATAAGGAAATATATAACATGACTAATTTTAACTATGACAATTATGACGATGATACTAAAGCAAAATACGATGATGGAATAGAATTCTTAGATGATATTGACGATGATTTCTCTTATGATGACACAGATTATGATGACTATGATATCCCACGATACAGTGACGAGTCACCTGCTCCTGCACGCAAGGACCATAAAGAAAGTATTGGACAGGAAATATTAAGCTATATTAAGATTCTTGCTGTTGCCATCATAGTTGCATTTCTATTCACAAGATTTATTATAGTTAATGCACAGGTTCCTTCTGGTTCAATGGAGAACACTATTCTTACAGGCGACAGACTTATTGGTTTCCGTCTGGCATATCTGTTTCACGAACCTGAACGTGGTGATATTGTAATATTTAAGTATCCTGACGATGAATCTCAGAACTTTGTTAAAAGAGTTATTGGAATTCCTGGAGATGTTATTAATATCAGGAATGGTTACGTTTATGTTAATGGAGAGATGCTTGAAGAGAATTATATCCGTGAGCCAATGAACAGTGATGGGGAAGACCTGACATATGTTGTACCTTCCGGTTCGTATTTTATGTTAGGCGATAATCGTAATAATTCCAAAGATTCCAGATACTGGACTAATACATTCGTATCTAAAGATAAGATAATTGCTAAAGTTTCTTTCAGATACTTCAATGTCAGGACGAAAAGGTTTTCTTTTTCTTTTATTAAATAATCCCCTGCATAATAGATAATATTCAGGGAACAATAATATGGCCGCTATGTTAATTGCAACATGGCGGTCATAATTGTTTTTTGAAAGGAGAAATATTATGGGTAATCTTAACTGTAATGCTGCATCTTGCATGCATAACTGTGACAACCAGTGCTGTCTTAATTCAATCTGTGTAGAAGGAAGCTCTGCATGCCAATGTGGTGAAACATGCTGCAGTGACTATGAACATCAGAAACCAGGTGCAACTAATATGTGCCATCTTCCTAAAGATTCTTTATCCATCTCATGTGAGGCAACCAACTGCATATATAACACTAATAAAAAATGTGATGCTGACCATGTAGACATATCAGGTATAAAAGCTGTAACAGAGGACGATACAGTCTGTACAACATTCCAGGCAAGAGGTTAAGTCCTGCTTACACGAAAGGGCTGTCATGCATATGCATGACAGCCCTTAATAATACATAATAATTATGCTCTTGATGTATACTCACCTGTACGAGTATCAATCTTAATCTTATCGCCCTGGTTAACGAATAATGGAACCATAATCTTAGCTCCTGTCTCTACGATAGCTGGCTTAGTAGCACCTGTTGCTGTGTTACCCTTGATACCTGGCTCTGTATCTGTTACTTCAAGCTCAACTGAAATAGGTGGCTCAATAGCAAATACATTACCATCATGTGAACAAAGCTTAACTATCTCATTCTCTTTAACGAACTTAAGAGAATCACCAACCTGATCAGCACTTAATGCAATCTGATCATATGTCTCTGTGTTCATGAAGTTATAAAGATCTCCATCAGCGTATAAATACTGATATTCTGATCTGTCAATGTGTGCAAGATCAAACTTCTCAGTTGGTCTGAAAGAATTCTCTATAACACCACCAGAAATAATATTCTTTAACTTAGCTCTAACGAAAGGTGATCCCTTACCAGGCTTAACATGCTGGAATTCGATTACCTGCCAAATTCCGTTCTCATACTGAATTGTAATACCGTTCTTAAAACTACCTGCATCTACCATTCTTTGGTATACCTCCTAAATAATCAAATGACTTCTAATATTGTATAATAAATATAAACATTTGGCAACTACTTTTTCATTGCAAGGTCAACAACTGCTTCCATTGCATATAAATATCCCTTAAGTCCAAGCCCTACAACCTGTCCGTTACATACAGGAACTGTCACAGAGGTATGTCTGAACTCCTCTCTTGTATGTACGTTGGATATATGAACCTCAATCTTAGGAATAGCTGCAACAGATGCAAGTGCATCTCTTACTGCATAGCTGTAATGTGTGAATGCTCCGGGATTGATAACAATTCCATCAACATCATTGTAGTATGCCTCCTGAATCTTATCAATTATAGCACCTTCATGATTGCTCTGGAATACTTCCACATCAACTCCAAGCTCTTCTGCCTTCTTCTCAATCATTGAAACAAGAGCTTCATAATTCTGTTCACCATAGATGCCTTTTTCTCTTATTCCAAGAAAATTAATGTTAGGTCCGTTCATTACTAGTATCTTCATATCAATCCTCCATTATTCCCATATTAATAGCTGTCACAACATCTGTATACATATCTTCAAATCTTCTGTCATCAGTCTTAACAATAATATCAGCAGCCTCTTTATAAAGAGCCTCCCTTGCAGCCATAAGGCTTTCAATCTTCTCTCTTAGGTTGCCTCCTGCAAGAAGCGGTCTGCTTGTATCCTTAGACAGACGCTTTACCAGTTCATCAACAGATGCTTCCAGATATACAACAATTCCAAGTTCCTTAAGAAGACTTCTGTTAACCGCTCTTACCGGCAGTCCTCCACCAACAGATATAACACAGTTATCACAGACCTGTGCAAGCTCTTTAATAGCCTGTGTCTCCATATCCCTGAATGTCTCTTCACCGGAATCCCTGAATATATCCTTAATAAGCTTGTTGTACTTATTCTCTATATACTCATCAGTATCAATGAATTCCATATTGTGGTTCCTGGTAATCCATTTTCCAAATGTTGTCTTGCCACTTCCCATAAATCCAATGAGAATAATATTATTATGTCCGTTATTCATCAATTCCAAGCTCCTTCTGAAGACACTTATACACCTCATCAGCCTCTTCCTTAGTAATCTTACAGTCATTCCAGAGCTCGTAAGCACTTACACCCTGATACAGAAGCATCTTAAGACCATTATAAGCATTCTTTCCCTGTGCCTTGATAAGCTTCATAAACTTAGTATTGGCCGGATTATATATAATATCAACACCAACTGCTGCCTTTTTGTAAAATGCTTCATCATCAATAACAACAGCTTCGTCATTCGGATGAAGTCCAACACTTGTTGTCTGGATAACAACATAATCTTCTCCCGGAATATCAGCATAATCAGCAATATTCATAGGAATAACCTTATCATTGTTAAAATGTGCATTAACAGCCTGTGCAATTGCCTCAGCCTTATCAACTGTTCTGTTCAGCAGATACACACACTGTGCATTCTTACTTGAACATAAGAATGTTATGGCTCTTGCTGCTCCTCCTGCTCCAAGAATAATAACCTTGGAATTCTCAAGTTCAATGCCTTCATCTTCAAGCTCCCTTGCAAGGCCAAGAATATCCGTGTTGTATCCTTTGAATCCTCCTTCAACCCTTACAAGCGTATTAACAGCTCCTATAGCCCTGGCAAGCGGATCAATATCAACAAGAGTATCAATAACCTCTGACTTGTGTGGAACTGTAACATTAAGTCCAAGAATATTAAGGCTGTATGCACCTTTAACAGCTGTCTTCACATCACCCTTCTCAACTTTAAATGTGGTATATACCATATCTTTTCCTGTTAACTGTGCAAGATTATTGTGAATTGCCGGTGACACAGAATGCCCTACCGGATTACCAATAAGTCCGCATACTCTGGTTGTTCCTTTTATGTCCATAACTTAAGCTCCTTTAAACAATTACTGATTTCTTCTTTTATAAAAAAATAATACAATCCATTCCAGTCTTCTCTTAAGAATAATCTGAATCTCTTCATGCTTATCAATAGGCTTCACAAGAATAGACATAATACCTGCTTTGTTAGCTCCCCATACATCTGTAAAAAGCTGGTCACCAACAAAAAATGTGTTGCCTTTATCAGTACCCATAATCTCCATAGCCTTAATATAATTAACAGGTGATGGCTTTCCTGCCTTGCTTACATATCTTGAACCACAGGCGTCTGCAAGCGGCTTGACCCTGTACTCCTTATTATTAGATATGATACATGTCTCAAAGCCAATAGTCCTTAATCTATCAAACAAATCACTGCAACGCTTTGTAACAGGTGCTCCATGCTCAACAAGTGTGTTATCAATATCAAACACAATCCCTCTGTAGCCCTTGTCATAAAGTCCCTGATAATCAATGTCATAAGCTGAATCAATATATATATCAGGATAGAATCTCTTAAACATAACTTAAATGCTGCCTTTCTTTAATCTGCTTCTGATATATTACTTAAGAATCTTCTTAATCTCTTCCATAAATGAATCAACATCCTTAAACTCTCTGTACACAGAAGCAAATCTTACATAAGCAACCTCATCAACGTTCTTGAGCTTGCTCATAACGATTTCACCGATAGTCTTGGTAGAAATCTCTTTCTCGCCGATATTAAATATCTGTGTCTCTATCTCATCAACCATATTGTTAATCTGTGAGATAGAAACAGGTCTTTTATGGCATGATCTTACTATACCGGCTGTTATCTTCTCTCTGTCATAAGGTTCTCTGTTATTATCTTTCTTAATAACAATAAGTGGCATAGACTCAATCTTCTCATATGTAGTAAATCTCTTACCACATTCATCACACTGACGCCTTCTTCTTATTGAACTGTCATCAGTTGGTCTTGAATCAATTACCTTAGTGTTATCTTTACCACAAAACGGACACTTCACGCTATCTACCTCCGAATTAAATATATAAATTAATTATGAATAAGCCCGGCCAAAATGTCAATCCTTTTAATGTTGATAAGCTCAAAATGATAAACCAGAAAACAAATGTATTATTCAAGGAGGGATTATGGCTGGATACAAAGTTGAAATATGCGGAGTCAATACAAGTGACCTTCCTCTTCTTAAACCGGCTCAGTCAAAAGAGCTGCTTTCAAAGATAAAATCAGGAGATACACAAGCAAGAGAAACATTTATAAAAGGGAACTTAAGACTTGTATTAAGCATCGTCCAGCGTTTCAACCAGAGTGGAGAGAATCTTGATGACCTTTTCCAGATAGGCTGCATAGGCATGATAAAAGCAATTGATAACTTTGATATGTCTTTAAATGTGCAATTCTCAACATATGCTGTTCCCATGATAATCGGAGAAATCAAACGTTTTCTGCGTGATAACAGTACAATACGGGTAAGCCGTTCATTGAAAGATACCGCTTACAAGGCAATAACAACCCGTGAAAATCTTATGAAGAAGAATCTGAAAGAGCCTTCAATTACAGAAATAGCTGAAGAAATCGGCATATCCAAAGCAGATATAGTCATTGCTCTTGAAGCCGTGACACCTTCAATTTCACTGTATGAGCCAGTGTTTAACGACGGCGGTGATACACTCTATGTAATAGACCAGGTTAAAGATAAGAAAAACACAGAAGACCGCTGGGTCCGTAATATTGCACTTAAAGAAGCAATCAACCGTCTCTCCCCAAGAGAACGCCAGATAATAACACTTCGTTTCTTTGACTGCCGCACCCAGACAGAGGTTGCCAAAGACTTAGGAATATCACAAGCCCAGGTAAGCCGTCTGGAAAAATGTGCCCTTCGCGATATGAAAAGACACCTTTGTTAATCAGTGCAATATAATAATATAAGCACATAATAAGGTGTTCCTATGCGTCTATGTGAACTTAAAGGAAAAACAGTTATCAATGATACCGACTGCTGCATATTAGGATTCGTTATTGATATTGACTTTGACCCCGCATCCGGATGTATACTTGCAATTATTGTTCCAGGCCCGGCAAGATTATGTGGTTTTCTTGGCAGAGATTATGAATATGTTATTCCATTCAAATGTATCCGCACAATCGGTCCTGATATCATACTTGTAAGTATATGTCCTGATAAGGTTAAGCAAAAATGTATCTGACCAGTATTGAAAAACCATGCCTCATGCTATAAAATAGTAATATATATATGTTTTACGGAGGCGGATAATCATGGATAAGAAATATGTAGCTTATGTTGGCAGCTATACACACGAAAGCAGTAAAGGAATCCATATATATGACTGTGATGTAGCTAAAGGAAGAATAACAGAACGTGGAGAGGTTGCAATTGATAATCCTTCTTTCATTACATTTTCACCTGATAAGAACTTCTTATACGCTATATGCGACCAGGGTGTTTCAGCATATGCAATATTAGCTGATGGCAATATTGAACTTATGAACGTAGCATCAATCAACGGAATGCGTGGATGTCATATATGTGTTACAAGTGATAACAGATTCCTTGTAGTATCTGGTTACCACGATGGCAAGATAACAGTTATGCATATCAATGCAGACGGCTCTGTTGGATTTATTGCAGATGAAATATTCCACAAGGGAATCGGCAGTGTTGCCGAAAGAAATTTTCGTCCACATATAAGCTGGAGTGCATTCACACCAGATGAGGAGCTCTTATGTGTATGTGATCCCGGAATCGACCAGATAAAGCTTTATGAATTCAACCATGTAACAGGCAAGTTAAAGTTATATGATATAATCCGTTCACAACAGGAATCTGCACCACGACAGATAGAATTCAGCCGTGACGGAAAGTATGCCTATGTTGTATGTGAGATGAAGAATTATATCAACGTGTACTCATATGATAAGAACTCAGACAGGAACCGTTTCGAACTTGTACAGAATATATTCACTGTAAGACGCGACCACAAGACTAACAGTGCTGCAGCTAATATAATATTTGACAGTACAGGAAAGCATCTGCTCTGCTCTAATGCAGGTGATAACACAGTTACAATATATAACGTTGACACTAAGACGGGAAAGCTTTCAAGTCTCAACTCTCTTCCAATCAGTGGAGACTATCCTAAATACATAACGCTTTTCCCTGATGATAAGCACATAATGTCTATGAACAACGAAGGTAATTCTATAACAATATTTACTGTAAAGTATGACAGAGGTCTTATCATAATGAATGGTCCAGAGCTTAAGATTTCAAGGCCTAATAACATGATAATTAAAGAACTTAATTAAAAATGTGCATTATGACACATATTAAGAATGGCTGCGTTTTAATAACGGCAGCCATTAATTTTTATGAATATTTCTCTTCGCAGTACTTACATCTGTAAACCTGTTTTTCCTCATCAGCAAGTACGAAAACCTGCTTTAATCCCTGCTCAATAGATGTGATACATCTTGGATTCTTACATTTGATAATATTAGTAACCTGCTTTGGAAGAGATAGTCTCTTCTTGTCTACTATTTCACCATTCTTAATAATATTGACAGTAATATTATGGTCAACGAATCCTAAAACATCAAGATCAACAAGATCAAGACCACCTTCAATCTTAATAATGTCTTTCTTTCCCATCTTACCACTTCTTGCATTCTTAATAATAGCAACCTGACAGTCAAGCTTATCAAGTCCTAAGTAATTGTATATCATCATGGCCTTTCCTGCTTCAATATGGTCAAGAACAAAGCCTTCATTAAGTTCGCCTACATTTAACATAATTTTTCCTCCTTATGCATCCAGTGAATCAAGTACATGAGCTAATGATGGATTAACCGCTGTATCAAGTCCAAGTAAAGTAAGTATAAGTGCCATTCTTACATATACACCAAACTGAACCTGCTTGAAATAAGCAGCTCTGTCATCATTGTCAACATCAACAGATATTTCATTAACTCTTGGAAGCGGATGAAGAACATACATATCAGGCTTTCCAAGTGCCATCTTATCTTCATCAAGTATATAGAAGTCTTTCATTCTTAAATATTCATCTTCACTGAAGAATCTTTCTCTCTGTACTCTTGTCATATAGAGAATATCAAGTTCTGGCATAGCCTGTTCAAGATTCTCAACTTCTACGAAATCGCAGTTATTAGCCTTAAGCACATCATCCCTGATATAATCAGGAATTCTTAACTCCTTAGGCGATATAAGGACAAACTTTACATTCTTGTATCTAACTAATGAACTTATAAGTGAGTGAACTGTTCTTCCGAACTTAAGGTCACCACATAAACCGATAGTAAAGTTATCGAGTGAACCACGAAGCTCCCTTATTGTCATAAGATCAGTAAGTGTCTGTGTAGGATGCTGATGTCCACCATCACCTGCATTAATAATAGGGATGTGTGAATACTCGGAAGCTACCATCGGAGCACCTTCCTTTGGATGACGCATTGCACATATATCTGCATAACAAGAGATAACTCTTATAGTATCTGCAACACTTTCACCCTTTGACGCTGAGCTTGAAGAAGCCTCAGAAAAGCCTAATACCTGACCTCCAAGATTAATCATGGCAGCCTCGAAGCTTAATCTTGTTCTAGTACTTGGCTCATAGAACAATGTGGCTATCTTCTTACCATCACATACATGACCATACTTTGATGGATCCTTTGAAATATCTCTTGCAAGGTCTAATAATCTTGCCAGTTCATCAACGCTTAAATCAAGCGGACTAAGTAAATGTCTCATAATAGAAAAGCCTCCGTGTGTATATTTGATTAAAATAATTACTCTGTTCTGCTGTATTTCTCTGACTGAACCTTAATAAGTTCTGCATCATTAAAATAATCAATCTTCATAGCAGCCTTGACATCATTAAGAGTGTCCTGTGCAACAGCATAAGCCGCTTCTGTACCTCTCTTAAGGATATTATATACTTCTGGAATATCCTTTTCATATTCATGTCTTCTTGCTCTGATTGGTTCAAGTTCCTTGTTGATAACATTAAGGAGGAACTTCTTAACCTTAACATCTCCAAGACCACCTCTTCTGTAATGATCCTTTAATTCATCAAGATTCTTATAATCAGGAAGGAATTCAGCAAAATCCTCATCACTGCTAAAAGCATCAAGGTAAGTAAATACTGTGTTACCCTCAACCTGTCCAGGATCAGATACCTGAATATGGTTAGGGTCTGTGTACATACTCATAACCTTCTTCTTAACTTCCTCTGGAGTGTCAGATAAGTAGATACAGTTTCCTAATGACTTGCTCATCTTAGCCTTACCATCAGTACCAGGAAGTCTTAAACATGCCTTATTATCTGGAAGAAGAATCTCAGGTTCAACAAGAGCCTCTCCGTATACAGAGTTAAACTTTCTTACAATCTCACGGCACTGCTCAATCATAGGCTCCTGATCTTCTCCTACAGGAACTGTAGTAGCCTTAAATGCAGTAATATCCGCAGCCTGGCTTATTGGGTAACAGAAAAATCCTACCGGAATACTTGCCTCGAAATTACGCATCTGGATTTCAGATTTAACTGTAGGGTTTCTCTGAAGTCTTGAAACTGTAACGAGGTTCATATAATAAAATGTAAGCTCTGTAAGCTGTGGAATCTGTGACTGAATAAATATATTAGACTTAACTGGATCAATACCAACTGAAAGATAATCGAGTGCAACCTCGATAATGTTCTGTCTTACTTTCTCTGGATTATCAGCATTATCTGTTAATGCCTGTGCATCCGCAATCATAATAAAAATCTTCTCGAATTCACCTGAATTCTGTAATTCAACTCTGCGCTTTAAAGATCCAACATAATGACCTAAGTGAAGTCTACCTGTTGGTCTGTCACCTGTTAATATAATCTTAGACATAGACCATCCTTCTTTCATCCCAAAATTGTAAAAATTATATCATACTTTTACGCAAATGGCAAAAAAGTTTAATATAAATTGGCAGAATTACTGCAATTCCTGCAAGGAACGTAAGCCCCTCATTCCAGCACACTGCATCAAAGCCAAAATGTGGTATCAGAAGTACAGCAACAGCTGCCCTTCCAGCCATCTCAGCAAGTCCTGAGAGGATAGAATATTTGCCATAGCCCATACCCTGAACTGAATACCTTGCAGTAAATAAAAGTGCCAGTTCTGCATTAAACACACTTATGTATCTTATAAACTTCACAGTGTAACCGACAACAACTGTATCAGCTGCATTAACGAATATAAGTGCCATATATCTGCCGGTAAAGAAACATACTATCATCGTAATTGCAGAATAGATAAGACCAATCTCTAAAGTTCTCTTAAATCCTTCACTGATACGGTCAAATCTCTTAGCTCCGAAATTCTGTCCAACGAATGATGAAAGAGCTGTTCCCAACGCATTTAACGGACACAGAATCAGATTCTTAATCTTATATCCGGATGTAAATCCGGCAATTGCGTCTTCTCCAAGTGCATTTACATAAAATTGCAGAATAATTGCGCCAATTGCAGTAATAGAATATTGCAGTCCCATTGGCATGCACATTTTAATAATGTTCTTCATGTAATACGGATTGAACTTTCTTTCATCTGCATTAACTGGAAATAACAGTTTGTACTTCTTAAAGATATATACAGCACTAAGAACACCTGCAATTCCCTGTGAAAATATAGTAGCAATTGCAGCTCCGGCAACTCCCCACTTCACAACAACAACCAGAAACAAATCAAGAAATATATTAATAACAGTTGATACTGCCATAAATATAGTTGATTTTTTACTGTCGCCAAAGGCCATAAGAAGTCCGAAACAGAAGTTATACAGAACCGTCAACGGAAGTCCTAAGAATATAATAACAAGATACACATGTGCATCCTTAAATATATTTTCAGGTGTCTTTAACCACGTTAAAAAGAGTCCACTCATAGACGCTGTGACTGCTGTCATAATGACAGCAATCGCAAGTGCAAAGTAGACTCCGTTAATAAAATATTTTCTTAAATCAGTATTCTTTCCTGCGCCAAATGCCTGTGAAACAGGAACACTTATTCCTATACATGAACCTATACAGAAATAACATACAATATATGTAAGAGAAGAAGTTGCACCAACTGCTGCCAGTGCCTTAGAGCTTAAGAACTGTCCAACAATTGCTGCATCTGCAATATTATAAAGCTGTTGCAGAAGCTGACCCAAAAGCACCGGTCCTGCAAATGATAATAAAATCCTTGTTATTGGTCCATTAGTCATCTTTGCATTGTCAAGCGTCTCTGTACTGCTCATAAGCTTCTTCGTCTCCTGTAAATAATTAAGCTATATTCCAGACTTCTTATTGTGTCTTATTCTGGCAATAACTCTTGAAATTCCCATAATAATAAGAGTTCCTATAACAGCCCCGCAGCCATCAATAAGCACATCTGTTACTCTTCCACTTCTTCCCGGCACAAAGAGCTGATGAAATTCATCTGTCGCCGCATATAATATTGCTATAAATGCTGATATAGCAACATATCTTATATTAATTACTACTGCTGTAACCACACCTAATACAAGTCCTGCAAGCAGTGCATACTCCATTGCATGTGCGGTCTTTCTTACCGGATAGTCAATTGTCTGTGCCATATGAATCTGCTGTTCCTCACTCATATTATCAAATCCCGGAACAAATATATGACACACGGCCATTCCAGCCTTAATACTCTGGTTTTCTGATTCTTCTCCCGGTCTTGCCGAAAAAGAAAATATAACAACCATCCATGTAACCGCAAGTATTGCAAATATAATTCTACGGATATTATAATCTCCTAATCTAGCCATATATGATTAATCTCTGTATCCATGAGGATTATGACTCTGCCAGTTCCATACATCCCTGCACATATCCTCTAATGATTTCTTAGCAGTCCATCCTAATATATCATGTGCCTTAGATGCATCTGCCCATGAGTCTGGAATATCTCCAGGACGTCTGTCTCCAATCTTATAATTAACCTTAACCCCTGTAGCATTCTGGAATGCATTAACGATTTCAAGAACACTGTATGGAGTTCCTGTTCCAAGATTAAATATCTCAACCCCTTTGTGATTATCCGCATATTCAACAGCCTTAAGATGACCACATGCAAGGTCAACAACATGGATGTAGTCTCTTCTGCATGTTCCATCAGGAGTTGGATAATCTCCCCCGAATATAGTAAGCTGCTCTCTTACACCTGCAGCAACCTGTGATACATATGGCATAAGATTGTTAGGAATTCCCTGTGGATCTTCACCAATCTTTCCAGATTCATGTGCTCCGATAGGATTGAAATATCTGAGTAATATAACCGTAAGCTCAGGATCAGCCTGTGCACAGTCTGTAAGAATCTGCTCCATCATTGACTTAGTCCATCCGTATGGATTAGTACAGTCACCCTTATGCATTGTCTCATTATATGGTGGCTTCTGGTCTCCATATACAGTTGCTGAAGATGAGAATACAATCTTAGTAACTCCTGCTTCCTTCATACACTCAATAAGAGTAAGTGTTGTATCAATATTATTGCGGTAATACTTAGCTGGCAATCTTGTTGACTCACCTACAGCCTTAAGTCCTGCAAAATGTATAACGCAGTCTATATGATTTTCTGCAAAAATCTTCTGCATAGCTTCTTTATCTTTAACATCTGCTTCATAAGAAACTACCTTCTTGCCAGTAATCTCTTCAACTCTCTTTATCGATTCCGGACAACTGTTACTATAATCATCAACAATAACAACTTCATGTCCTGCATTAAGTAATTCAACTGCTGTATGTGAGCCAATATATCCTGCTCCACCTGCTAATAAAACAACCATTACATCCTCCTTGGTCTGAATACATAATCGAATTTCATTCCAAATACTACCACAGTATTAGTCATATATCAACCATTATCAATCTTTTCTGCCGATAAACGACTCATATAATCTGTAGTCACTATTCACAATCAGTTCATCTGGAAATGCTGTATCTTCAATAACTTTATATGCCCTGTCAAAATCACATATACTCTCTTTAATATGTGCATCACTTCCTATAGAAATACTGACGCCTAACTCCTTGCACAGATTAAGCATATGCATATCATTCTCGTAAGCTCCCTGTCTTGGTCCTGACGGATTAAGAGAAGTATTATTAAGTTCAAGAAGCACATGCTTCTCCTTAGCTGCTCTCACCAGACGCTCATAATCTACAGGGTATCTTGAATCATCAGGATGCCCTATAATATTGACATATGGATTGTCCATCGCCTTAATTAAAGCATTGGTATTCTGTTCAATACTTCCCGGCTTGATACATGGAATATGAAGACTTGCTATAACAACATCACAGCCTTTGAGCCCGTATTCCTTAAGATCAATATTACCATCATAATCCATGATATTGACCTCACAGCCCATATATATCTTCACTCCACATTTCTGTCTTGGAATAATTCCCATGTTAGAAAAATATAATATGCCTGCACTTCCCGGCATCTTAGGTGCATGGTCTGTTATTGCAAGATGAGTAACTCCGATGCCTGCTGCATACGCCGCCATCTCATCTATAGTATTATACGCATGTCCGCTTACCAGTGTATGAGTATGTGTATCAATTGAATATTTCATAAATTCATCTTCCTTATATTACTGGTATTATCCATACTGACTAAAATTCAATATCAACTGTACCGTTAGCGTGCTTCATATAATCAAAAAGCTTAGGTGCTGTAAGAAGTGTAAGTGGATCTTTCTCTGTATCATCCTCTTCAAATATCTTAACAACCTCATCGATTTCTGAGTTAGAAAGAGAATTAATGTACTCTCTCATCTCTACTATTGTCATATTAAATAATTCTTCTTTACTCTTCATAACCTGATGTCTCCTTAATTAACTCTTCTAATCAATTCTTTTTCTAACTTATTACTCGGTGCGTCCTGTATAGATTACCTTACCCGTGTTCCATAACTCTGCTGTTCTTCTTGCAGCCTCAAGTCTTTCATCATCGTTCTTAAACTCAAATGTTGCTGACTGACATCCACAATCCAGACATGTCACATAATAACCATGGTCCTCTTCTTCAAGTATAGATGGTCCGAAGCATCTCGGACAATCCTGTAAATCAATCATCTCGTAAATCTCCATGTTATACGTCCTCTCTTAATGTTTTATATATTGGTTACTTTATGTATTATACCACTCCAGAAGATTCATCAAATCATTAATCTCCTCAGCAATCTGCTTACCATTATCAGTGTCCTTTACGAACACGCGCTGCTTTTCCACATAGACAACCTGCGACTCAGATTCAATATCTCTGTTGCTATTAATTGCCATGTTAATACTCATAAATGGATGATGCTCTTTAATCTTCATTCCATGAGAATTATAGATAAGTGTATATCCAGCTATTCCTGTAGCGTCATGATATCCTTCGCAGAAACCGCCGTCTATAACAATCAGTTTTCCATTAGCCCTGACTGGATGCTGCCCTTCCTTCGTTCTGACAGGAGTATGACCATTAATAATATGTGCATTCTCATTGTAGAGATTAAACTCCCTTAAAATCATCTTGCAGATTCTCTCATGTTCATACTGGGCATAGTAATGATTCTTGTCTTCTTTAATCGCATTATTATAATCAGCATTTTTCTCCTTGTCAAGGAATGTTCTTTCAAATGTTTTAATACACCTTCCCGTTACCGGCGATAATATATTGCTCCATAAAAACCACATAAAATCCACTGCGTCCGAATCACCAGTTCTTGCCTGTCTCACCATCGACTCGCAATAGTCAAGATACTCACGACCTGTGTACGACTTGCCATCCACAACAATTCCGTCAAACACCCCTTGTTCATCAAGTGGCACACAGCCATGGAACAGAAGATTTCCATTATGAATCTTATAAATGTTTCCTTTGTCATATAGAAAATTAATATGCCTCTCAAGCACTGTGCTGTTGATGAAATCTGCTCTGAATCTTCCCATCAGGAACATTTCTTCCATAGTCAGCTCATAAGGATTATTCATGTCAATTGTCGGGAACTCAGTAGTGTTAAGAAAATATTCATTATCACCAATTCTCACAACGCCCTTATCCAGATCCATCTTGTCTAACAGAAGTCTTCCTTCCATTCTATATTCTGGATGCCTCTTAATAAGCTGCCCCTCTAGCTTGAATAAAATTACAGAAATAGCCTTATATACTGCATCATCTACATTTTTATCTGAATACGTCTTAACTGCAAACTGCAGAAGGAACCTAAGACTTATTCCATAGCCATTCTCAAGTATCGACATAGTCTTATATTTAATATTATTTCTGACGACAAGTGCCATGCACACCGGATTGCCGCAAAATGCTCCCATCCACAATATGTCATGATTACCCCACTGTATATCAACACTGTGATGCTCCATCAACAGATCCAATATCTTATCCGCATGCGGTCCTCTGTCATATATATCGCCCAGTATATGAAGATGATCCACAGCCAGTCTCTTAATCAGGTCAGTCAGTGCAATAAGAAATTCGTCTCCATTGTGAAGACTGAGAATTGTTTCCATAATCTGTCTGTGGTAAACACTTCTGTTATCATCCTCATCCTTCTGTGCATGTATAAGCTCATCAATAATATATGCAAAATCCGCTGGCATTGCTTTTCGCACCTTGGATCTTGTGTATTTAGACGACAGCAGCTTTGCAATCTGAATCAGCTGGCCAAGTACATTTCTGTACCATTCATCATTAACCTTATTCTCATCCATAAGCTTTGACAGCTTCTCTCTCGGATAATATATCAGAGTGCACAGCTCCTGCTGCTCGAATACAGTAAGCTCATCTCCATACAGCATCGCTACCTTCTCTTTAATTACCCCCGAACAATTATTAATTATATGGTAAAATGCATCATATTCCCCATGGAGGTCACTCATAAAATGCTCTGTACCCTTCGGCAGATTCATAATTGCATTCAGATTAATAAGCTCACGGTAAACTGACTGCTTTGTGGGATATTTTTCTTTTAAAAGCTTTAGGTATTTATCGTATTCTTTCATGGGGCCTCCTTTTTCATCTGGTTCTCATTGCTTACTATTTATTGTATTATCTAATACAAAAAAGTCCGTGATAAAATTTCACGGACTTTCTTTACATCAACTATATATTAAAAAAGTTCTGTTCCTCCAGCATTCATAATAGTACCTCCCTTTCTCCATTCAATATTAGTATATTCTTTTATACTCAAAAGTCAAATATTTTCCATGTTTACAATTGTACCTTTGTCACCTTTACTAATCAAGTTTTATTAAGGCCTCAATAACTGCTGCTTCTAATTCTTTTTGCTTTGAAGCTGCAAGTTTATCTGATGTTCTTACCACACACGTTCCTACCACTGTATGAGAGCCTGAAGCAAGTAATCCCCCATCGAAACCTGCTAAATATGAATTTCTGGATTCAGCGTCCTCTACATTTGCATAAACTTCAATAGCACCGCCTCCATCTGTTCCTTTTTCAATAATTGTATTTCCATATACATTAGATTGATTAACCCAATCACAGGTAAAATAAACTGTTGCCGTATAACCTCCAGCTTTCCCCAAATGTCCGTTTGGATCATTATCCTCTGTTACAGCTGAAATACCTATAACATGTTCAACCTTTTCCAAACACTTTATTACATACGATTCTGTCGGATTATTTACCAATTCGTACTGCTTTATACTGTTATTCAATGCCGTGTATGCCTCATCAAGACTCTTAAGTACATCTGAATAATCCGTCGTATTCATTTCAGTTGTTTGTGTATCAATATCTTTAACAGTCTCGGCCATTGTCGGCGCAGTTAGCTTGACTGCCTTTGTCTCCGAAATCTTTGTTTCCAATGAAGATCTCAGTGACTCATCTAGTGCTGTATTTTCCCCTTATATTTCAAGGGGTTTCACAATTATTTCCACATTCCGACTTAACTAGATAATAACATATTATAATCTTCTTATCAATCAGTATTACAATTCACAGGCTCCATTTCAGAGCAACAAAAAATCTCCGCCAGCAAAGCAAATGCCTTGCCAACGGAGATATATAATATGCTACTCTTTTCTCACACATTAGTAACAATCGCCACGCCATCGCCCTCTATATCCACAGTCTTATTACCTGCAGTTATGAAGAAGCTGTCTCTAGCTTTGTTGTTCTTAATATTGTCATCACCCCTGCTAGTCCCCTTTATTTCTGTAAAAATTACAGAACGGAAAAATGCTATGTCAACCTTAATTTACCAATTTGTTCTATCCCATCCCCTCCAGCAACATAACCACAGAAGCCACCGCTGATGGTGTCATCTTATAATATTCCCCCGACTCCGAAAGCGTAATTCCTTTGCATCCTTCTTGTCTTCTCGTATCTGCTTTTTCTGCCCTGATGGTTCAAATTGTATATCTACATTATCAATGTCTTCGAATTCCCTATTAATCGCATCAGCTACTGCCTGATGCAATTTGTCTGTTGTAAGAAATGCCATCTTAGAACTTGCCAATGGGCTAATGTATGGTCCTGGTTCATATACGTCACGGGTTTTTCGTCCATCTTCCCACTCGTAATCCATTGCCCGATTTGTCATCAGCAAATCCCAATAAGTCACATTTGAATATGTTAACATTACCTGATTTCCGCATTCTTTCAAATCATCAAGACGTACAGTTCTGCTATTATATTTTAATGCATCAACATGAGCCTTAAGCAGCCAGTCAGATCTTTTGGCAATCTCATCTGGCAATTCATACACCTTCGTCGCATTAAAATGATTCATAATAATGTCAAATGGCTCATCCGATATCTTCCTGAAGGCAAGCGTCACTATAGGAAATAAACAGTCTCTGTCCTGACCTTTATTCTTGTAACTTAGTAAAAACTCACCCTTGTATCTTCTGCAAATGCTGTCGTAATTCTCAGATAATTTATTCGAATCCTCTTTCCAGCTTGACGCTTTATTGTAAATAAGCCGAGAAACCGCTGTACATATATACAAAACAATAATCGAAACCACTAGAGATATATCAAACGTCAACCATCTATGTATAACAAATGCAATCACCAGCATTATTAATGCTGCAATAAACTGAATAAAATCTTTGTTACGCAAAAGTTTAAACAACCAATTCTTCTTCATAATCATTTCCCCTTTTGTGTACATATTACTATGTTATTAAACATTATTCAATATATTTAATTGTTGTTGATGATTTGTAAACTTTAGATGGGTTAAAATGTATTTAAAGCTTTGAGCAATTCTATCCATAAATCTATAGTAGGATGTAAAATTTTAATGGTGCCTAGCACCTTGTGCCTTTATGAAAATTTTATAGTGCTTGGCACCTTATATACTCCGTTTACCTTTTTTGCATAGAAAAAGCACCTATGAATTAACATAAGTGCTTTACATCATTACTTTCCAGCTATATATCTTTTTAATTCATTGGTCTTACTTAATAGTAACTCTGTTGTTTCTTTTCTTTCAAATGTCTTTCTATCATCAAAATCAATTTCATCCTGTGCCACAATAAACTCGATGATTTTCAAAAATATTGTCTTATATTTTTCCTCGTCAAATAATACATCGATAATCTTATTACAATAGTCCTCCATTTTATTTTCATTAAAATGAGGAACTCTTTTACCAGATACATAAATTCTAAAGAGCATCATGGCATGATAACGTGATTTGTTATATTTCTTGTCGATCACACCCTCAGATATCAACTTTTCAATTTTATACTGCGTGATGGAACTAGTATAATATAAGATCTTCTGATCATTCGTATTAAATATCTTATTTCCAACCGCCTTAACAATTGTTCCATAATTACCTGAAACACCATGTGGGTTATTCAAAAACATAGCAGATACAGATTTTATTTGTTGAGGTATATTAACTATTCTTGTCTTTGGGATAGATTCCAATCGATATTGACCAGTCCTTCGTTCATAATATAGTCTTCGTTCTCCTTCAAAAGTACTATAATATGTTTCCAAATTCTTTTGAAAATCTGATAGCGCTTCTAACTGCTCAGGCTTTATTGATGTCTGACTATTAGTTGCTTTAGTAATATTATTACGAGTAATATCATCCTTCGTTCCAATAACTTTTATTGGAATTAATAGCTCATCAATCCCAGCTAGATTTCTATTTTCATACAAAACATGACTTGTCTGACATCCATTTACAATTTGATAATCTGTAAGCACAGCAGTTGTTCCTGTTATCTGTACTTTCTCAGCAATTATTGTAATTCCATTATTCAACATGCAAAACGAATTATTATCCAATTCTTGCAAAGTCGCTGTTATTGCTTTATTAACCGGATTTCTATTCCCCAAGAAATCACGAATATTGTCATCAAAAACAGGCTTTAATGAGTCTCCATCACCCATGATAATTTTTCTATATTCTCTAAATGGAATTACACCACTATATCCTATGCTATCGCTGTCCTCATCTCCAAACATAACTATATATTTCTCAAATTTAAATTTAGCAGTTAATAAGTTTTTTGTTCCCCTATACAGCGACTGTATTTCTGTTGCACCACAAGGAACAAATCTTATTTCAGAAAAAATATTTAAATTCTGTAATTCTTTTTCATTTCTATCCTTTACCTTAACAAGCGTCTTATCATTAACCCACTTGCCAGTAGTTACATAATACATTGATAATTTAGGATTACTCTCTGTCATGTACTCCGCATTATCATAAATAAACTGCTTCATATCAAAAAAATTCTGAATTTCAGGTGTTATGAATTCACTACCATCGCCTTCAAAGAAAGCTTTTGTAAATTCAAAAAAATTGAGCATCAATGTATTATCAAACGAAGAAGAAGTCTTTGCTTGAATAAAAACAAAATTCACATCTAACACTCTTGAATTTTGGATCTGAAATTCAATTTCAGAAATAGATGTTACTAACTTGTGATTTACAATAATAGCAATTCCATCTATTCCCTGTGCATTCTTTCCCGTTGACATTTCTTCAAGTTTAATATCAACAATGCCATTCTCTTTATTAACACAACAATAATTACAAAAATGTTCAAATGATGTATCTGTCTTATTTTCATCTATTTCAAATGATTTACAAAATTCGCCTAAAAATTTTTGAGTAATTGGATCCACCGCAATCCCTCCTATGATTAATCTACGATTATCATACCAAAATTTAGACCATTTTTCAATGTTCTTCGACATTATAAACATCTCCTAATCTTATTTCTTTCTGGTGCCTGGGACCTTATATACCTAGTATATACCTAGCATTCAATAATCATAACCTCCTGAAAAATTTGTGATAGTTGTACGAATTGTACAATTCATTAAAATCGTACAACTTGTGCAACTGGATTATTACTGTTATAGCAAATTTTTCGTGGCGTTTGTAGGTACATGGATTGGAGCGTTTACAATTAATCACAAATTTTAATGGAGCCTGGCACCTTGTAATCTAGTTTACATAATTTTAATAGTGTCTGACATCTTGTGATTTATATATTATCTTTTATGTGTGAAAGTTTTTCCAAATCAATAAAAAATGTTCCGAGTACCATAAAATATATAGCGAATGTCTTTGTCCTTATTTTTTGTATGTCACTCCATTCATACAAATTATCCTTATGCATATATGCATTTCTTGTTTTCTCAATATATTTTTCCAAATATCCAATTACTCTATCCGTCATTTTTGTTTTTCTCAGGACTATTTTTTTATTTCCTTTTATAGCTCTTAATATATTATTTGCCATTGTAAGAACAAGTTTCTGATTTTCATAGTTCAGTGGTAATCTATCTTGTCCTGTTTTTTCTCTTCCCTCTTTATTGACAGAGAGCATAAACTTATTATTTTCATCTTCGCTTAATACAAGTAAGATAGAATATAATAATTGCTCCACCGATTTTAAATACCCAGCTACAATGGCTGTTTGTTCAATTCCCCCATCTGTCTTTACCTGTAAATCATAATACCATTCAGAACTAATAATGCTTCTTGAAAAATTGGCATTACTGACTAAGATTACATAATTTTTCTCAAACCATTTTTTCATATCTGAAATTTCTTCCTTTCGAAAAATTGTCTGAAGCTCATTTTCATAGAAGTAACTCAATAATTCTTTTCTTATCTTTTCCCTAAGTTTTTCCACAGCCTTTTTTGTCGGAATTGCCGAAACGGTAATTCCCAACTTCTGCTCTGCATCGTAATTATATCGCTCAACACATTCTTTAAAATCCTCATAATCATCTCTACCTAGCATTTCAAAAAATTGTTTTATTGTAATCTGCTCTATACGGTCCTTGTGTTTATAATTTCGATATTTATGACTATTTGGCTTATAAAATTGTGGTTGCCTATCCATTGTGTCTTGTAAAACAATCACCATCAATTTATCTATGATATCCATTATTTCATCGGAGACATTTGGCATAAAGTTTGATGTTAAAGAAACCAAAATTCCTATTGATTTACATTCCTTTTCTAAGATAAAATCCACATCTTCGCTTTCTGCAATTTCCTTTATCTGCAGTCCCATCTGTTTGCACATTGCAATACAAAGATGACGACAACCATTAAGTACTTGATAATTGCTAAAATGTGCAACTGCTTGCATTAAAAGCAACTGTTTATTGGACACGCAAAACAATGGCTCCATTACAGATACTTCATAGGCCTTTGAAAAATCATCTACTGTTTCTTCTAATAATCTTGTCATATCTGCTATCTCAGATTCATATAACGTCTTCATACAAAACCTCCTACATATAAAAAAGGGCATACAGTATAAACCGCATGCCCTGGCAGTTCACAGAAATTATTCTGCCTTGTTAGGCTCTAACAGGTCTGCTACTTTGCGAGTAGCAGGAACTACTATAGTGACAATAGTAGCTGCTCTTTCAAACCAGTCAAGAACGACATTGAGTTTTTCTCTCATAGTGCTACCTCCTTTCCTGAGCAGTGCTCAAAGAATAAATTCAGTAGTACCACGTCGCTAACATACCACCCATATTATATTATAAAATCACAAAATTTTCAATTATATGTAAGCTTGTCGTATGAACTTTTAATGGTATATGACACCTTATATTTTCTCACAAAATTTTTCAAATACAAAAACATGATGGCTGATCAGACCATCATGTTTTGTCTTATTCTGTTATTTTCACTATTATAAATGCAATGATAAGTATTATCATATCTGGAAATTTAACTATTAGGGTGTTAATAAAAGATAATAGTTGTTCGCCATACACACCTACAATAAACAACAGGTAAGTTAAAATTATTTTCTGGGGTTTTTTCATATCAGTTTCCTCCGTATTAAATATTACTCGGGACAGTATTTACGAACCCTGGAGCCCGAGACAGAGAAAATGATAATCAAAATCCTCAGTGCATGAAAGTGAAACTGATAAGGCAACCTCAGAAAGCCTTAATTCCGTGACAATTTCATCGACTTATCACCTCCATATAATAAAAGTGGCAACACCCAACCACATTAATATTATAACATTGTTTGTTGACATAGGTAAATAACTATTACATATGTATTTTCTTTTTTATGTTTTACTTTACAGTATTACAATTCACAGCCCCATTTCAGAACAACAAAAAATCTCCGCCAGCAAAGCAAATGCCTTGCCAACGGAGATATATAATATGCTACTCTTTTCTCACACATTAGTAACAATCGCCACGCCATCTCCCTCAATCTCCACAGTCTTATTGCCTGCAGTTATGAAGAAGCTGTCGCCGGCTTTGTAGTTTTTAATGTTGTCGTCAACCCTGATAGTTCCCTTTCCTTCTGTAAAGATTACAGAACGGAAAGATGCTGTGTCGACATTAATTGTTACATGGTCAGATATGTCGTATTTGTAACATTCAAAATACTTGCAGCTGACTAACAGTTGTCCAGCTGTTGAATCCTCTTCAAGAGTTATAGCTGCCTCTTCCAACGCCTTATCGTCTGTGTCTTCGCAGCTTTCATATGATACATACTTTTTAGTGTCAACAACATCGAGTGCTTTATCAACATGCAGTTCGCGCTTATTTCCGAACTTGTCCCTGCGGTCATAATCGTACATACGATAAGTACAATTAGAATTCTGCTGTATTTCACATATAAGGATTCCGGCTCCAATAGCATGAATTGTACCGGCTTTGACCATAACGCAGTCACCTTTGCTGACTTCTACCTTATTAAGAATATCCGTTATTGTGTTATTCTCAATACGTTCTCTTATCTCTTCTTTGCTAGCATCCTTAGAAAGACCGCAATACAGATAAGCGCCGGGTTCACAGTCAACAACATACCACATTTCATTCTTGCCAAATTCATTCTCATTTCCTAATGCATACTCATCATCCGGATGAATCTGGATAGATAAAGGCTTCATAGCATCTATGAACTTTATAAGAATTGGAAAACGGTCAAGTGAGCCACTCTTCCAGCCAACTGTATCTGCTCCAAATTTTTCAATAAATTCACCGAAATACATTCCCTTATATGGACCATCTGCAATAATTGACTGTCCATCTGGATGAGCAGACAACTCCCAGCTTTCCGCAATAATATCATAATCACATTTCTTGCCAAATACAGTTCTTAGCTTGGTTCCACCCCACAGATAATCATTGAATGCTGGTTCAAGTCTGATAATATCAGGAATTTTATGAGACTCCTGAACAGGTTCTATTCGTAAGAAATCAGATTCAGACATAATCTCGCCTATACCAGTCTCAATAATAACCACATTCTCAGTTCCATGATTGGAAACCTTATGTGGCATGCCAACAGGTATGCTTACAGTTTCTCCCCTGCCATATTCTGCAACATCATCTCCTATCTGAATATTTGCAATACCATCAACAACCATCCAGCTTTCAGAGCGGTGTTCATGGCAATGCATTTTCATACTCATACCAGGGTACAAAGTTACTTTCTTAACCTTATAATTCTTGGTCATACACAATATCTGATGCATTCCCCATTCACGAAATGAAACCTTGGAACTGTCAAAATAAGGCTTATACTCTTCTACATGAGATTTAACAATATCCTTGATTAAAGAAATGTGTTCTCTGTCTGATATATATGTTGCATCCTCCGTATTAACAATAGATATATTGTTGATATGATTAGCAACAATAAGATGCTTATCAGCAGTATTAATCATTACCACATCTTCACAGTCATTATCGATAATATTTCTATGTCCGTAATCGCTTTGATTATCCTCATCGTTAATGTCTGCTATACAATCAATATCCCTATATTCAAAATCTGCAGTCAGCTCTGTTATATTATCTATCTTGGTAAATAAATCCGCCTGCATACGCATTTTAGGGAAACGGTTCATAATAGAATCCGGAACATTAATAATATGACTTACAGTCTTAAGTTTTCTCCTAATTGCCTTCTTAGTCTGGGCAATATCCGGATATATCCCACGTAATGCTTTGTTAAATGCACCAACCATGCATACATATATTCCAGCATGCTCACCATTAACAGATGAAACAATATTAGCTATCGTTCCTGTTTGGGCTGCTTCTTTCGCTCTTATGATAGAATCTTTGTAACTGCCTGATTCTATTACCAGATCAGAAACAGTAACCATCATAAGATCTGATGGGTTAAGAAAAATGCTTGCTAAAGAAACTGCGGCAAATGTACCGCAGTTCTTACTCTCGTATATTATCCTGTATCTTACATCCTGAAATACCTTAAGCTGTGTCTCCATAATATCTGCATAGCTTTCATTAGTAACAATGATAAATTCATCTGCAAATGGCATATTTCTTACAATAGTATCCTGTAAAAGAGATCTGCCCTCACATATATTAAGGAACTGCTTGGGATAGTTCTTTCTTGAGAGTGGCCATAATGTATTGCCTAATCCTCCCGCCAATATAACGCACTTCATAATAATTATCTCTCAGCTCTAATTTAATTATTAATATCACTATACACTTTCATTTTCAAATGTAAATTTTGTCAAAAATATATACAACTTCAATTTTTATAAAAATCAAATCAATTTATATATTTCATCCACATTTTTTCTATAACTACATGGACATAATGTTTCATCAGCATAATATCCTGCTGCTAAAACAACTACAATTCTTTCCCCATTTGGAATATTTAATTTTTTTCTAACCATCTCATCTTCTTTTGCTGTATTAGCCCACTGAAGAAAACACGAACCAATTCCCTTAAAATGTAATGCATTAACAAAATTCATTGCAAATAATCCAGTATTAAAATATCCTTGATTTCTCTCCCCGTAAAAGGAAAAAGCTGCAATATCATATGTAAATACAAAGTAATTAATTCCTTTTTTTTCAAATCCGCCTAATCCCATAATAACATTTGATAGCAACTCTATATTTTCATGACTTGAAACCTGATATACTTTACACATCTGTCTATTACACGCAGATGGCGAAGCAATCGCTGCTTCAACACAATATTTTATATCATCCTTTGAGATTTTCTTGTCTGAAAATTCTCTCACTGAATGTCTTGATTTAATAGCATTTAAATAGTCAATATTATTATATTTTAAAGCTTCTTTCGATGTGTATCTGAAACTTCCTACTGGATACATATCATATGATTCTAAATGTTTTAAAAATTTTTTAACATTTTTATAGCTTTCGTTCTCTTCCCATCTATTTTCATCAAATACTTGTTTCCATTTTTTTAAAATACTCACTCCCATAATAAATGGTGTATTGGGATTTTCTATATAGTTAATAGGGAATTTATTCATTACTTGAATTAATTCCTTAACCTTCTCATTTCCAAATGGTCTTAATTTTTTACTACTAAGTCCTTTTTCTAAACTATGTACAATTAAAAGAATACTATATTCTAATTGAGGGATTTCTGATTTTGCTTCCATATAATTACCACAAAAATCTTTTGCATCTCTCTTAAAATCTTTTTTTATTTTTACACATTTCACGAATCTTCTCAATCTATCATTCTTCTTTAATATTTCTTTTAAATTCATACAATTACCCCTTTCTAATTTTAAGTGTTGACATAATAAAGTGTAATAACTCTTTATCACATTTATATATATATATAACCGAACATGTCACAAAAATAATACCACCCAAAACAGTTTGTACAATTAATGTTATAATTGATATTCCCATTAATTGCTCCACAAATTTTAATATCAAAACCATACCTATACCAATCAAAACATATGGTATAACAGCCACCAAATGTTTACGATAATTAATTTCTTTTCTTAAACGTAAATACTGGTAAAATGGAACAAAAAACTCAGCTATAAGTGTTCCTATAACAGCACCTACAGATAAAAACCTATTAATTAACATAATATTAATAAGCATATTTATAATAGCGCTAAAAAGTGTAGACTTAATATAAATATCATCTTTTTTATGAGGAATAATATACTGTGTTCTTATAACATTACTCCAACCCATAAATATCAATGTTGGAGCTGACAAAAATAAAACTATTGCACTTTTCTGAAATGCAATGCCAAACATAACATAAACCAAACTGTTTGAAATTGCCATCAGTCCAAATGCCATAGCACTTGTCATAATTACTATAAATTTTATTGATAATGAAATGTATTTATGAATTTGTTGTACATCATTTTTCTCTACTAAATATGACATTTTGGGAAGCATAACAGTTCCTAAAGAAGTAATCAATCCAGACAAACAATATATAAATTTTTCTCCATTATCAAATATTCCGGTTTCTGCCATGCCAACCATCGAGCCTAACATTACCTTATTCATCGATCTATATATATTTAATGCTAAAACAGGAATCAACATTACTATACATGGTACTAAATGTTTTCTTACTTCACTTAACTGTATTTTAGAAAAATAGATTTTCCTTTTTATTCCAATCCAAATTGCAATATATCCTATAACATATCCCATTACCATTATAAATGAATAAATAGGCACATCATTTTTTTCTTTAACAAATAAAAATATACAAATCACTGTTAGTAACTTTACTACAACATTTCTAATTGTTACTTTTTTAAATTCTTCTAATCCAAACCAAAACCAATCAATATCAAGAAACGAACCAACAACCCAAATAGTAAAAATTAATGCTATTGATTTATATGTTCCTGAAAACAATTCAACATAAAACAAATATATTACGGTAACTATTATAGTTGCAATACATTGCATAGTGAATAAATTAATAAATATACATGACAATTTCTTTTTATTAGTTCTAATTTTTGCACACTCTCTTGTTCCATAATTAACCAAACCCAATTTAGCAAACAAAACACAATATTGAGCAATAGAAAAAGAATATGCGTATAATCCTACACCAGTTGTACCAATTACCCTTGATAAATATGGTGCAGTTATAAGGGGTAATAACATATTTAATATTGTATATAAAGAATTATATATATAATTTTTCTTTACACTATTAGACAATAGTATCACCTCCCACAAAACTTTCTAAAAATTCTTCTGCATTTTTTCTATATTTATTTAAATTACTATTTACCTTAGTATAATCTATTTTCTCATACAATAAATCACTTTCCACATTTGTTGAAAGATGATTATTTAATGATATTTGCTCCAAAAATTCATTAATCTTAACTTTATTGTAATCAAGTGTAATAAATTTCTTATTAAAAATAACAGAAAAAACAGTTCCATGAAAGGTATTAGTTATGACGCATTCCGCCTGATTAAAATATGACAGGAAGTTTTCTATTGTAGATTCAATACATTTATCAGCAAAAGCTATTCTTTTTCCTAAACATACCATTGCTATTATTTTCAACTTTTTATTTTTTGCTATTTCCTTTATCTGATTAATAATGCATTCATTTGGGTTATTAAACAAATATAAAAGCATATATTTCTCTTCATCCAATTTTTTGCACTTTGATATATAATGTGTTTTATCATGTAAAAGTGTCGGATCACAAACCATTATAGGGTCCTTTTCTGTATATTTCTGAACATAATCATATGTATACATATCTCTAACACTAACAGCTCTATATGAATCAATGGCAGTTCTCACATATGGCAAAGAATTTAATTGATCATAACCAGAATTTGCAATTGAAGCAGCATATGTAATAATTGGTATTTGAGGAGTTGCTGTCATCCAAAATATTTTTTTTGATTTATTAAAATACTTAGATGTAATATCCCATACAGTATCACTTCCAATAATAATGTAATCTAACTGTGAAATATCTTTTAAATTAATAGAATTAAACTGTGAATGAATATAATAATCATAATCTTTGTATTTCTTTATAACCGGTTTTATATCTCTAAATTTAATAAGATTTTTCAAGCAACTTTTTATCAATCTTTGTTTAGAATGACCTGAATATTTATTTCTAGTTGAAATAAAATATACTTCATGTCCCATTTTTTTTAGCTTATCTGATAATTCAGTTGCCTGCAATACACTACCACAATTTTCTGTGTAATACACAGTTACGATTCCTATTTTCATTTATCTACCTTTCCATTTTATTCTCTAATTCCTTATTTTCATCACTCTCTTTTTGCGTACACATTATAATCATATAAAAAGTAACCCATACGCTAAAATAATTCAAAATATGTGATGTAATTCCTACAAATATCAAATATGCGACTATGATAAAATTCCAATAGTTTTTCTTAGATAATTCGACTAAATTATTTGCCAAAACTACTACTCCCACTATTGTTGTTTCATAATAAATTCTTATAAAATCATTATGTAAAGTTGCATTCCAATATGTTCCAAATACACTATATACAAACTTTGACAAAAATGCATTTATAGAACCATATCCATTAAAATATGGAATATTATTAACAACGGTATCGTAAATTGCAATTCGACCTCCCATTTTTAAATTCAAATCCATATTAAATACATTTTGAAAGAAATTCTGTGATGCCTTTGAATATAAAGCAAACATAAAGAAAGGACTTAAAATAGCAACAATCTTCAAACTCCTTAATAGAGATTTTTTCACAGGTTTATTTATTTCTGGCAATTTCTTTGCTAAAACAAAAAGAATGGGTGCAAGTATAAAGCTTAATCTTTTCATTGAAAGCATACACAAAAGCATACTAACAAATGCTTTCTTATTATCTTTTCTAGATAAAAAATATACTTCCATAACTATAAAATCATGTGCCATTGATGATTCCATGCTTGAACTTGATTCAGACCATGAAATAGACAATAATCCCGCAAAATTAAAATCTTTATAAAATTCCCATACAAAATTCAATGCAAATCTTGCCAATAATACGTTAAAAAAATATTTATAATCTTTTGAATCTACAGAATTAACAAATAAAGATGCATTTAAAATCGGCAAAGAAATTCTTAAAAGCCCAGAATATAAATAACTTTGAAAATCCATATTATAAATTTGAATTACAATAGATATAATAAAAAAGACTAATACATACCCCATTCCTAATTTAAATTCTCTAAGTGCTTTTTTTAATATTCCACCTTTTTTTACAATCATGAATAAATTCATTAAGCAAAATAAAATAAGTGTTCCTAAATAATAAGTTTGCGAAGTATATCCAAGCATATATGTAACATATAAAAAATTATATAAGATAAAAACAAAATATCTTATTTTGCATTGAGGTAAATCTAGCTTCAACTTATTCTTCTCCAATCCGATTATAAAATATAAATATTATTCGTAAAATATCACTTAAATTCTTCAAGATGTTTATTGATTAATTCATTTTTTTCATACCTTAGTTCTGATAATTTAGGTATAACTTTACTATACAATGCTTGAAAATCATTATCACTCCATTTTTCTAAATCATGAATGATTAATTCTCTTGCATCTAATTGATCCAACAAGGTTGTTATTCTATTTCCAAATCTTTTTGGCATTGTAACCCCTAACTTCTTACTATATAAAATTGAAAATACAGTACCATGAAATGAATCAGTTAAAATAATCTCTGCATTTTTAAACAATGAAACAAACTGATGTATATCTGGTGTAACAATATTAATACATCCCTTGCTTTTTTGATGAGGCATCGTAATAATCCTTACAATTTTAAAATTTAATTGTTGAGATATTTTCTTAGCCTGTTCATAAGTATCACTGTCTCCATGTAATTGATATACAAGTATATATTTGTCATCAATCGTATCCTTTGACGCAAAATCATTCCAAATTTCAGGTTCAACCATAAGAGTTGGATCAAGCATTAGATCACAATCATCTCTTCCAACTTTTTTTGCAATATCTACCCCTGTTTTCTCTCTAACTGATATATAATCATATTTACTTAATTTTTCTCTCAAATAAGAATATTCTTCTTCAGTAAATTTTGATTTTCCAAAACTTGCAGCAAAAGCTATTTTTGCTTTATCATCTAAGACAAAATCTAAGAAATATGCCCCATCAAAATTATGTGTATAATAATTATTCCATACTTGATCACTTCCTGTACAGTAAATATCAAAATCAATCAAATTATTTTTTAACTCTTCCAAACTATAAAAAGAATCTGTAAGCGGCAATTCTTTATCTATAAAATAATCGAAAGCTTTTTTTAGTTTTTTATATCCTGGTGTTTTAACCAATGTCAAAATACACCTAACTAAAAAATTACGATTTGCATTTGAAACATCATTAAAAGAATTTTTATATGTACCAAATCCCCTTAAATTCTGAGGATAATAATCTATTATTTTAACATCAAATCCTTGGTTTTCAAAAAATTTGACTGTAGCATATGCTTGTAAAACAGCACCATAATTATATGATCTATGATACGTAATTACAGCAATCTTCTTCATTATTTCTCCTCCTTATTTAACATAGTCTTATATATCTCTATCAATTTTTTTGTATGTATTTCAAAAGAAAATTCATTTTTAGCCATTTCATAAGCTTCATAACTCATTTTTCCCCTAATATCTTTATAGCATACTATTTCTTTTATTTTAGCTGCCAACTTATCAATGTCTCCAGGTTTAATCAAAAATCCATTTATTCCATCTACAATTGCCTCTGGAATTGCAGCAATAGAAGTAGAAATATTGGGTATGCCATACCCCATACTTTCTAAAATAGTCATTGGAAGTCCTTCATTATATGAAGGAAGGACATTGACAATTGTGTTTCTAAAAACATCTGCCCTATTATCTTTTGTTAACCATCCCATATAATGTACTCGTTCCTGTAATTTATACCGATTTATTTTATCTTGAATTTTTTCTTCTGAATCATGATCATCACCATACAATGTAAGCATGATATCTTCTGGTATTTCATTCACTATAGACGCAAATGCCTGTAACAAATCATCAATGCCTTTTCTTTGTATTAGCATCCCATAAAACAATATATTTTTCGAATCAAAATTATATTTATTACAATCAGGTACGCTAACTGCATTATGTAAAACGACAACTTTATTTTTGTTTTTTTCTCCCATAACTGAAATTATAAAAGGTTTCCAGTTCTCTCCAAGTACAACCATTCTATCCGCCAAGCAAAATATTCTTTCAGTTAATTTCTTTATCAGAAAATTTTGTTTTTTATACCATTCTTCAATAGTAGCTCCATGCATATGTATCAATGTTTTACATCCCAATATTTTTGCTAATAAAATAACAAATCCTTCACGAAATACGCTTCCCCTCTCTGCCATATGCACATGAACAATATCAATTTTCTTCTTTCTTATTATATAAATAATTTGAGGTATTTTTCTAATAAATGTTGTGATTTTTTTTATTTTATTTGATCTAATTACAGTTGCAATATAATTTAAGTTTGTTTGATTACAAAATTCTTTATCATTCAAATAATTTTCTACAACGGTCAGCATTCCTCCAACTGATGTTTTATCAACGCCTATCATTAATACATTCATTTCAATTCATATCTCCTCTATATTTAATAACCTTAGCTGGAATTCCACCAACAATTGCATTTTGAGGTACATCTTTCGTTACAACAGCTCCAGCCCCTATAACAGCTCCTGATTTAATATGAACCCCAGCCATAATTTTACAATCATATCCTACCCAAACATTATCTTCAATTATTATAGGCTCATCTGTACCACTTTGTAAATTCATTGGTATATCAAGGCGATTTATATTATGATTAGATGCAATAAACGCACATCTTGCAGCCATCATTACATCTTCTCCGATTACTAATTTTCCCAAAATATATGATTCATCTCCTATTGATGAATTATTTCCTAAAGATACTTGCGACGAAAAAGATATTTTCCTTCCTATATCAACTTTTTCTCCACAATAATCAAACATCATTTTAGCTGCCAATCTACGAATATTTGTTGTAATTGGCCACGAATAATGTAATTGATAATGTGGAAGCCAAGAAGTTAAAACATACAATATGTATCCAATAGCCTTCTTTATTTTTTTCATTATTTATCACCTAATACATATTTAAGAAATGTATTTTCTTTTTCATATGTTTCCTTTTTCAATTTATATGTTAACTTTTGAATTGGTGCCAAGTAATTTATATATTTCATCTTTGTTTCATCATATCTTTCATCTATACAATCTAAAAGTAAATGAGAATAATCACTATTAGCATACGGATAATTTCCAACTGAATCTTCATTTTCTTGTAATGAAATATTAAGAAGAATATATGTAAACAAATAATCTATTACATACTTCTCATTTAACCAATATGCAAAAGACATATTACGCGCTGCCCTCATTACAGTATTATGCTTTTTACAATGTAATAGCCAATTACTGATTAATGCAGGATTCTTTATAAGTCCAAACGTATCTTTAAAAGCAAAAAAATCCGATTCTATAATATATTGTGGTAAATCACTTGTCATATATACAGTTGCATCAACCCATGTTCCTCCAAAATGTTCTAATAATGAAAACCTAATCAGATCTGATAATGCAGCATCTGATATATTCCCAGAATTATATTTTTTCAATATATCATCAGGTAACGTAACATATTGTTTTACAGATTCGTCATCCAAAACAATAACATGTCCACTTGTATTATTTTGAACAGATTCAACACATTTCTGTACTAATATTGGAGCATTGTTTATTCCTTGTTTCCAATAAATCCATATAGGATTATCTAATTCTTGATCTCCAAAAACAATCCCATAAGGATCAACATTTGCATATTTTGCATATTTTCTAAATAGATATTTTTGGGCTTTATGATAATAAAGAATTTTCTTGTTTTCATAATCCTTTACAATATGAATATCATTTATCATAAATAACGCTCTTTTTATTCCATATTTAAAACCATAACGCTTAAAGTATCCATCAATTCCTATATTTTGAAATGCTGCCATTATCTCTCCTCCAGTATTTGAACATCAATGCAAAGATTTTCATATCATTCAGTAAATATCTCTTTGCCATTCTTTTAGAATCTTGAGTAATTCTAAACAACCACTCTAATCCATGATTTGCCATCCACTTAGGAGCTCTTTTTACATTTCCCGCTTCAAAGTCTAAACTTGCTCCTAAACCAAAAGAAATTGGAACACCTAAGTTTTGACAATTATAATACATAAACTTTTCTTGTTTAGGACATCCGAGCCCAACAATCAAAATATCAGGTGCTGATTTTTTAACCATTTCTTTAATTTTATCCATTTCGATTTGGTTCTTTTCAAATCCATATGGCGGAGAGTATGTTCCAACAACCTGAAGGCCTTTGTATCGTTCACTAAGATTTTCTGCTGCTTTTGCTGCTACTCCTTCTGCTGCCCCAAAAAAAAACATCTTATACCCCTTTTCTGCAGACATTTTGCATAAAAGAGGAAACAAATCTGAACCCGATATTTTTTCTTTAATAGGTGTGCCATACCATTTTGCAATCCACATAAGTGGTTTCCCATCCGTTAAAATTAAAGATGCATTTTCGTAGACTGCTTGTAATTCTTTATTTGTTTCAAGCTGAACAATATGATCCACATTTGGTGTTACAACATATGCATTTTTATTTTTTTGAATTAATTCTTCAATAACTTTCAATGTCTCTTGCATTGTTAAATTATCAATTTCAGTATTCATAAATTTTATTCTTGACATTCATTCACCCTAATTACAAGATAGACATAACTATTCTTTATATATTTTCACAAAAATCATAGTTATACTTGTATTCCTTCTTTAACACTAAACACTTATCGGCATCACCTAAAACTCAAATAATTATAATGAATATATTTTATACTATATTTCTATCTAAGCCTTCCCTTTCTACGTCAAACACTAGTATTTATAATAATCACTTAATTTTTACTATAGTCATTTATATATTCAATTTTATAAAGATTTAATATTTTTCATACAAAATTCACCGCCTAGTATTTTACCATTTATGACTATATTCGTCAATGTTTTACAAGACAATGCTGTGTATTATATAGCATACACAAAATGCACCGAAGGTACTATATTTTTAGTAACTCCGATACATTTTCTCATAACACTTTAATACAAACCGCTTTCAGCTCTCTCTCGCTCATGCTTTGCCTGATTTCTGTATATATCGTAGAGTTCGTAGTATATTGCTGCCGTTTTAGGATAAAAGGTACTCAGATAATCTGCATTTTCTTTATATCTTCTGGCTATATTCTTTTCTTCTATTCCTTCTGACGGGCTGAATATTCCTCTGTCGTAATGCACACAAGCCACATACCGTTCTGTGAGAATTTTGTCAGCATATTCCTCTATAGCATCCCTTACCGCTTCGCATGGATAATATCCATCCGCGCCAGCGGGTGAAGCAGACAACAGTCTGCCAAGCTGATATCCCAGAAGACTTGCCTGATTGTTCTTTTCTAACAATTTTTTAAAATCTTCTATCCATATTCTCAGTTCCCCGGCATCAACTTTTCCATTCTTCTCAGCCGGACAGAATCTAATTTTATGATATAGTCTGGCTACAATATCTATATATTTCTTTTCTTCCTCCGTAAGCGTTTTTTGCTGATTATCGCCATCTTTCCTAAATACCACAGCTACAAGCTCTGCATAGTTTTCTGGTGATGCCTTGAGAATTTTCTGAAAGCATTTCATATCTGTCCATTGAAGTATATCAAAGAAATGTATCTCTACAGATGCTATTGTTTCGCACCGCTCATCATCATCAATATATTCTTTTTGCAGAACCGCCAATACCTCTTTCAGATAATACGATATATCAGTTATATTCATTCCCACATCCATATCTTTCACCGGCACCAGATAATCATATATCTGCTGTGCAGTGTAATGTTGCTCTGTCATTGCCATATACAAGAGTCTCACATATACTTCCACACTTCCGTATTTCCCACATTCTTCCAACGCCCAGTCATATTGTTTTGGTGCATAATAGTCTGCATTTTCCCAAAATAATCTTTTTATTCGTTCCGGAGCATTAATAATCTGCGGTGCACCATCGCCAGCACATGCCGATTGAAGCCTATATATTCTAGCCATGAACTTATCATCAAATTCCCGTTTTTCCTGCAAATGCATTATATGTTCATACACATCAACGCCACTGTAGGCTAACACACTACAATAATCAAGTGCCATATATCTGTATGCTGGCTGTGCATCATATAGGGCAAGCAATACATTTTCATCGTAGCCCTCACCCCAGTATCTCGCAAGACAGTCTCCAAGTGATGAATGTTTTTCCTTTGCACATATAGCAGCAAGCTTTGAAAGGCTTAAATTCTTCTGCCTGAATTCACTCATCTTTTTCTGAATGATTATCTCTGTCTTTTTCTTATTCTGTTCACGTTCATTGCCTTCTTTGTATGCCACTGGATTAAGCAGAACTCCGTCATTCTGCTGCACAAACAGGTATTCATACTCATATTCCGGCTCTTCTGTGTGTATCTCGTCGAGAAGCTTTTCGTATTGTTTTACCACATTTTCAGGCTGTGCCCAGTCTGCGGTCCTAAAGAACCTGTGTCTGTATATTTTCTTTCTGATGAAGTTTTTTACATGTATTTTTTCTTCATCAGACATCTGCTCTGTTTCATATAGCATATTGTCAATCAGCATTTCTTTAACTGCAGGCGGAATTTCATCAGCTATATTAAGCAGTTTTTCCCAGCGTTCCAGCTTGAAATTAGCCTCACGAATCAGGAGTATCACATATCGTGTCACAGTAACTGCAATATCTTCTGTATCCATCATTTCAGGGGTAACATATTCCCTGTAACGAGGCTTTATAATATCACCAATCATGTTACTGTTATATTGAGGAAGTGACTTATACACATGTTCCCATCCGTTTCTGTCATGTTCAAGAGTCATTCTTGCAGCATTTACTTTCTCATCTGTTGTTCTGAATGCCGACAGATTAAACCAGCTGCATATGACTTTATGTATAGTATCAGCCGGCGTGTTGGATGTATATTTATATGACATGTCATCTATGCGAAGCTGCCATCCAAACGCCCTTGCAGCGTATGGTCTCTGTACAAGCATGGTATCTACGCCCCATAGAATATTTATATATTCATTTTTATCAAACATACGATTATCGCTCTGCTTCTCGAAAAGCTGCAGGAGACCTGTAGGCTTGTCCCACTCATTTTCTAATCTGTCAAGCACTTTAGATGGCGATAATTCACACAGTTCCCTAAAATATGTTGATATGTATTTCCATTGCTGTTCTGTCTTAACATAACCGAGTATCTCCTCAACCATGTTGTCAAGAATTGCCTGTGAACTTCCGTGGTCTTTATGGCACACTTTGATTAGAAGTGTCCTGAGCATCCCCTGTCGTATATTTCCCGACCAGAACAGCTGCTCTCCGTTGAATGTGGCAGCCAGCCTCTCCACAAATGTATATGTGAATAACGCTTCCGATTCATTTAACACATCTATGCATGCCCTCATGAATTTCTTCCAGATTTCACTGTCTGTAGACACGTCCAGATATTCCCATGTATTCTGCACGCTTGCCAGATAGTATTGGCTGGCTCTGCTTCTTTTAACTATATATACAAATGGTTCTTCTCCATCTGCATATTTTCTGACCTGTTCTGTGAAATCATCATACTTAAGACCGCTAAGCTCCTCTATTACTGCTTTATCGCCATCCGCATCTGTCCATTGTCCAACAAGCAGACATGTTATCTTGACGTTATCAGCCAGACCGGCAATCCATTCCGGCTTCTTTAAATATGCACCGTTGAATATTCTTCTTTTCATCGGAATATATAATCCATGCGTCTCACTGACAAGCTCATTAGCCTGGTTAACATCCATTCCTACCCTTCCCAGTGCTCTTCGTATTGTTTCGAGCGTTCTTGGTCTTAATTCTATCTCTTTGTCTGAGAATGATGGCAGCCCGTCTGTGAAGATGAATATGTTAGTGTTATTCTCTATTGACACTATCTCATCTGCATAGAACCACGGTATATATATGTTGCCTGTTCCACCGACTTCTGCCAATCTGTACCAGTCTTTTTTGTTCTTCACAACAAATATCGGTCTTTTCTCCCCGGATTTCCACAGTTCATTGATAATGCAGTATATTGTCTCTTCCTTGCATCTAGCTCTTACACAGACTTTCTCATCATTCTTAACTTCGTTAAATACACTTATGAATTCGTCATCATCTATATCAAAGAAATCTATTCCTATCTTAGGATTGACTGTCTGACGCTTAAGCTGCAGGTCAAGGTCATCTGTCGAGCATATATCCATATGTTTTTCTGCATACACTGCCATCTGGCTGCTGATTTTCTCTAGTTTGCTGATAATCTCCTGTGCTTCCTGCTGCTGTTCTTCGCGCCACTCGCTCTGATAATATCTGTCGTATTTGTCTGGTGCGACCTGTGGCAGCTCATAAAGAACGGCATCTAGTATCCTGTTAGCATACAGACGCTCTTCTTCATGCGGAATCTCATATTCGCTCATAAGGTCTGTAAGCCACTTTTCCAGTCTCACTTTAAATGTATATCCTGAATCCCTGCTAAGATCTGCCGCAAGCTGGCTAAGGTTCTCTTCTGATAATACATTTGCAATATCAGCTGCTATCTTATCTGCATTAGCCTCGTATCCTGCAAAAAACCTGCTATTATCCACCAGAAGCTTCTTAATTTCATTCTTTTCTTTCATTCTGGCAACGAATCTTTTGCTGGCATCGGTCAGACGACCGGTTGTATTGCTTTCTACCATGTCTTTTATTATGTTTTCTATCATGATATTTCCCTCTCTTCTTTATCTTCCCTCTCTTTTAAAGCAGAAAGAACCCTCCCGGTGAAGTGTACACCGAGAGAGTCCCTTTATTGTTTTCTTATCAGTCTGATTATCCAGAACATCACTCCACCAATCATTCCGCCAAGTGTGTTGTAGCATATATCTGACAGCTGGAATGTACCGAGCCTTAACATCAACTGCAATGTTTCTATTGTAAGCGAGAACAGAAATCCCGCTGCTATCGCATACAACACCGGTCTTTTCACTGCATTTTTCCTGTTCTTTAATACAATCAGAAGCCATGTCCACGGTATAAGCATTATTACGTTCTCAACCGGTTCTGCACTCACTTTTCCTTTGGCATCTGTGAGTGTCCATCCGCCCATTACATCTGACAGCGGATTCATCCACATATTTCTGTTAAGAAGTGTCTTGAACAATATCATCACTGTGAACAAGAACCAGAAGAACAATTCCCGAAAATGTGCATCTTTCTTGAATTTCCCAAGCCATGCCGACATCATCGTTTTGAAGCCTTTTCCCGCTCCTTCCGGCTCATAGCAGTACATATATGCAATTGTAAGCAACATTGCTGACAGCAGCGCAAACCAGAATGGTTCGTATAATGTTGTCAGAATGTCGGTTATTACTTTTTTTAACATTTCCTGCATTGTATATCACTCCCAATTATCTATTCCAGAAGAACTTATATTCACCTAAAAACATTATGCATGTACACAGTACCCATATATACCCATTTTCTTCGTTCCTGCTTGATTCATTTTGTTCTTCAAGAATTTTTACTAAATCTAATTCATTACTTTGCAATTGATTTATATTTATTTCTTTTAAGCACTCATCAATATACATATCTACATTCATCATATTATCATAATTTAACACATCCGCAACAACTTTATCAAGTTCTGCCGTTTCAATTGTGTCAGCATTATCATTCATATTTTTCAAATTCCCCACCAATATATAGCTTTTCCAAATTATGTCCTTCTCTTAATTCTCTATAATTAATTTCTCTAAGCACAATTCATTTCGATTATTTCTGTTATAAGTATATATCACATTCTTGCATTGATACACTCAGAATCGAATTTATATCCACCAATTAAATAACTCCCATAGGTAAAAATATACCCATGGGAGCTGTTTGTTCTTTAAATAATAAAATGAGCAGCGCTATAAGCCGGGTTATGTCAGCATAGCTGTGACGATCATCTATCTAGTCCTGCTGTTACCAGCAGGCTCAAGCGACCTACCTAAAGCTTGGCGGGCAGCCTTTGTAACGCTTTTGTTTGGTCTTGCTTCGGATGGGGTTTACATGTGCCACTGCTGTTACCAGCAATGCGGTAGTCTCTTACTCTGCCTTTCCACCCTTACCACAACTTTCGCCATGGCGGTATATTTCTGTTGCACTGGCCTTGGAGTCGCCTCCACCGGACGTTATCCGGCATCCTGCCCTATGAAGCCCGGACTTTCCTCACCTGCACGAATGCAGCCGCGATCATCTGCGCTACTCATGATATTTAATTGTGATTGCTTTCATATACAAGCTGGTACACTTCTATTCTGAACTGATCTTCCTCACTAATCCCCACAAATCTGCATCCGTAGGTAGTCTCAGCCTCTCCAAGATTCTCCATTCTGATTATCTCAACAACAGCCTCTATACGTTCTTTATTATCAAGAGTGATTACTGTCGAATAATAAGTATTCAGCTCAAACTTACGGTCTGATTTGAATGCTATGCCACCCTTGGATATGTTAATAACATTAACATCCACTGTCTCCCCGGAACATGCAGAAATACGACTTTCATCAAGCTTTTTCAAAGAAATAATAACATCAACATCAGTTCTTCTTGATTGTCTTCTCTCAACTTTGACCATGATTATCCTCTATTCCGAGCAGCCTCTTATCTGTTCATGTTTACTTAATCTATCTAATGATATCATTAACCTTTAAGAAGTTCAAATATATTTTTTGAATTATTTAATGAACATAGCATCTCCAAAACTGAAGAATCTGTATTTTTCCTGCACAGCAACCTCATAGGCATGAAGCACATGCTCTCTTCCAGCAAGTGCTGATACCAGCATAACAAGTGTTGATTCTGGAAGATGGAAGTTAGTTATAAGACAGTCTATAGCCTTAAATTTATATCCCGGATATATGAATATCTCTGTCCATCCACTCTTAGCTGGAATTGTTCCATCTTCAAGTGCAACTGACTCAAGAGTTCTTGTACTTGTTGTTCCAACAGCAATTACTCTGCCACCATTCTTTCTTGTATTATTAATCATGTCAGCAGCTTCCTGTGTAACAACATAGAATTCTGAATGCATATGATGATCAAGAATATTCTCTACCTTAACTGGTCTGAATGTTCCAAGACCTACATGAAGTGTTACTCTTGCAATATTAACTCCCATAGCCTTGATTTTTTCAAGAAGTTCTGTTGTAAAATGTAATCCGGCAGTAGGCGCTGCTGCAGAGCCTTCATGCTTTGCATATACTGTCTGGTATCTGTTCTTATCTTCAAGTTTATGTGTTATATATGGAGGAAGTGGCATCTGTCCGAGTTCATCAAGAATCTCTTCAAATATTCCATCATATGTGAACTGGATAAGTCTGTTTCCTTCTTCAACTATATCAATAACCTCTCCTATAAGCTTGCCTTCGCCAAAACTTATCTTAGCACCAACCTTAGCCTTCTTTCCAGGCTTAACAAGAACTTCCCATGTATCCTGTCTGTCTTCAAGTCTTTTAAGGAGAAGCACTTCAATAGCAGCTCCTGTATCAACTTTAGTACCTATAAGTCTTGCTGGTATTACCTTAGTGTCATTAACAACAAGACAGTCACCTGGCTTAAGATAATCTACGATATCTCTGAATATCTTATGTTCAATTTCTCCTGTTTCTTTATCAAGCACCATAAGTCTTGAACTTGATCTGTCAGACAAAGGATCCTGCGCAATAAGTTCCTCTGGCAGATCATAATAAAAATCATGTAAATCCATGTACTACTCCTTTCAAAGCAAAGGGGCGGCGCCGCACGCCGCCCCTTTATCGACCACTGCAACATCTGGGTCTGTATTACTTTCTAAGCTCGATTCCGTCAGCCTCAAGGTCCTTGAATATCTTCTCCATTACTGGTGTGATATCCTTATCCTCAAGCGTTCTGTCCTTAGCTCTGAATGCGATTGAGTAAGCAACTGACTTGAAGCCTTCCTTAATCTGGCTTCCTTCGTAGATATCGAAGAGGTTGTAGCTCTCTAATATCTTGCCACCGCGCTTTTCAATAATCTTCTCAACTTCACCAACTGGAAGTTCCTTAGGCATTACCATACTGATATCTCTTGTTACAGCTGGGAACTTTGCAATTCCTGTGAACTTCTTATCGAAGCTTGCCATTTCTGTAACTGTTGGAATATCAATAACAACAATATATGTTCTCTCACCGATTGAGTAAGTATCGGCAACATCCGGATGAAGTTCTCCGATGTAACCAATCTTCTTATCAGCGTAATATACATCAGCCTGACGGCCTGGATGTAAGAATGGAATACCAGCCTTGGCATCATATGTTGGCTTCTTCTTCATTCCAATCTTCTCAAGGAATTCTTCAATAACACCCTTCATTGAGTAGAAGTCAACGCTGCCGAAAGCTCCAAGTGTGAATTCAACTCTTTCATCCGGAAGCTCATTTACATCATCTGCTGCAAGGTAAACCTTAGCTAATTCATATAACTTAACATTCTTGTTTCTTCTGTTATAGTTAGTAGATAAAGATGTAAGCATTCCGTGGATTGGAAGTGTTCTCATAACTGAGAAATCCTCTCCTAATGGGTTAGAGATTACAACCGTCTTTCTGTATACAGAATCAGCAGGAAGCTTTAACTTATCGAATACCTTAGGGCTCTCGAATGAGTATGTCATAGCCTGTGAGAATCCTGTAAACTGGGCAACCTCAGAAGCTGCATCTTCAATACTCTGCTCAAATGAAATCTTACCCATTGTTGTCTCTCCCTTAGGAAGAGTTGTAGGAATGTTGTCATATCCGAAGAATCTTGCAACTTCCTCTGCTATATCAGCATCTCTGTTAAGATCCTGTCTGAATGTTGGAATGATAAGCTCATTAGCGTCTTTATCATATTCAACTTCAAGTCTTTCAAAGTAAGAAAGCATATCTTCATCTGATACATCAGTACCAAGTAAAGCGTTGTATTTAGCTGGCTCAAATGGAAGTCTCTTCTTAGTTACAGGATCAGGATATACATCAACTGCACCACCTACAACATCACCTGCATCAAGCTCCTCGATAAGCTGGCATGCTCTGTTAATAGCTTCCATAGCGTTCTCTGGGTCAAGTCCCTTCTCGAACTTACCAGATGCGTCTGTTCTTAAACCAATCTTCTTAGTTGTCTTTCTTATGTTAGTTCCGTCAAATGTAGCTGCTTCGAAAAGCATTGTCTGGACATCATCAGTAATCATTGAATTCTCGCCACCCATGATACCTGCAATACCAACTGGCTTCTCACCGTCACAGATAAGAAGTGTCTGTGCGTCAAGAGTTCTCTCCTGTCCGTCAAGTGTTACGAACTTTTCGCCATCAGTTGCTGTTCTTACAACAATCTTGTGACCTGCAATAGTATCATAGTCATATGCATGCATTGGCTGACCATATTCTTCCATAACATAGTTAGTTATATCAACGATGTTGTTGATTGGTCTGATACCTGCTGTCATAAGTCTTTGCTGCATCCACTTTGGAGATGGAGCAAGTCTGATATTCTTAACAACTCTTGCAACATATCTTGAGCAAAGCTCTTTAGCTTCAATATCAACTGAAACCATTGTGTTAACATCCTCATCGTTACCTGTCTTAGTAACAACCGGTGGATTGAAAGGCTTTCTGAATGTAGCAGCAGCCTCTCTTGCGATACCGATAACGCTGTAGCAGTCTACACGGTTATTAGTAATCTCATATTCAAATACTGTATCATTAAGTCCTAAGTACTCTACCGCACTTGAACCAACAACAGCATCATCTCCAAATATATATATTCCTTCCTCTGGTGCATCCGGGAAGAATTCTCTTGAAGAACCAAGTTCCTCGATAGAGCACATCATACCGCATGACTCTACGCCTCTTAGCTTGCCCTTCTTAATCTTAATTCCGTCTTCTGGAAGTGCGCCGCCGTCATGTCCTCCGGCAACTTTACCTCCGTCTAATACTACAGGAACCTTCTGTCCGCTTGAACCAACTTCAATGTTAGGTGCACCTGTTACAATCTGGACATTCTCGCTGCCAACATTAACCTGGCATATAACAAGCTTGTCTGCATCAGGATGTCTCTCAACTGAGAGAATCTGTCCAACTACGATTTTATCAAGGTTCTTGTCAAATGCATTGAAACACTCTACCTTAGTTCCTGAAAGTGTCATTGCATCTCTGAATTCCTGATCTGTACACTCAAGACCTGGAACCATTGCTTTTATCCAATTTAATGATGTATTCATATCGTCATTCTCCTTAAATATACTTTATCTTATTCCAGTCATTAGACCACTATATGAATCGATTTAGAACTGCTTTATAAATCTGATATCGTTCTCATAAAGAAGTCTCATGTCATCGATTTCGTACTTAAGAAGAGCAACTCTCTCAAGTCCTACACCAAAGGCAAATCCTGTATATTCTTCCTTATCAATTCCGCAAAGCTCGAATACATGTGGGTGAACCATTCCACAGCCGAGGATTTCAATCCATCCCTCGCCCTTACAGAAACGGCATCCTTTACCACCACATTTGAAACAGCTTACATCCATCTCGGCACTAGGCTCAGTGAATGGGAAATGATGTGGTCTGAATTTAACTTTAGTATCAGGTCCGAAAAGCTCCTTAGCGAATTCTGCTAAAGTTCCTTTAAGGTCTGCAAATGTGATTCCTTTATCAATTACAAGACCTTCTACCTGATGGAAGCATGGTGAATGTGTAGCATCAACTTCATCTGCTCTGTATACACGTCCTGGAGAAATCATTCTGATAGGGAGCTTGCCCTTCTCCATAACTCTTGCCTGAACAGGGGAAGTCTGTGTACGGAGTACTATCTTATCATTGATGTAGAATGTATCCTGTTCATCCTTAGCCGGGTGGTTAGCTGGTATATTAAGTGCCTCAAAATTGTAGTAATCATACTCAACTTCTGGTCCGTCAACTACTTCATAACCCATTCCGATGAATATCTTCTGGATTTCCTCTAATGCAAGTGTATTAGGATGCTTATGTCCTAACTCATCCCTCTTAGATGGAAGAGTAACATCTATTACTTCACTCTTTAACTGAAATTCTCTCTTCTTGGCAGCTAATTCTGTCTTAGCCTTTTCTAATACTTCTTCAATTGCCTGTCTTGTCTCATTAACAATCTGACCAACCTTAGGTCTATCTTCTGGTGCAACATCCTTCATACCTTTAAGTACTTCTGTAAGTTCACCCTTCTTTCCAAGGAAAGCGACTCTGATATCATTCAGCTTATCAAGCGAATCAGTTTCATTAATCTGTGCTAAAGCTCTTTCTCTAATTGCTTCAAGTCTTTCTTTCATCCTTATAGCCTCCATACTTCTTTCGCTTTTTATCAATTATCTGCGTAAAAAGCCACTGTTAATTGTAACATATCGTTTTAAATTTGCAACCCATGATGTTAGTTTTGCGTCTATTGCCTGATTAAACTGTGTAAGATTACCGTCACCCTTGAGTCTGTCTATATCTTCAAGTTCTCTGTATTCATCACTGTATCTTGCATTATCCATAAGAGTCTCTAACTCTCTCTGTACAACATACTCATCTTCCTGCACATCCACATTGACCGGCTCTTTGTCCTTCTTAGCCATAATAGACGCGGCTATGCTGCATTTTTTTGATTCCTCATGCTGACCCAGTCTGTAAGCCTCGTTATAATACTCCACTGCCTTTTCATACATGAACATTCTTGCATATGAAGTGCCAAGATTATGATATACTTTGGCATAATCTGCTGCCAGCAGGTCTTTTCCCTTATAGTCCTTTATAATTGACTCATAACAGCTGATTGCAGCAAAATAGAAATCCGCATTAAGATAACTGTCGCCTCTCGCCTTAAGTCTCTCACACACACTCTGTTTTCCAAGTGTGTTAAGAATCTCCTTAAGCTGTTCTATCTCTACAACAGAATAATAATCTATTGACTTAAGAATAGTCACAAGTATCTGTGCAAGCGGAGCACCCGATTCCTTAAGCTTCTTAACTCTTGCTGCAAGCTCACCTTCACCCGCATCCTGCAGAAATTGTATAAGGTTATCGTCTATCAGGTCCTGCCCAATCAGGTATATATTATTGTATATGTAGTAACAGAGTTCTTCGGCTGAATACAGCTTTATATCAGTCTGTGGTGTGACATATGGCTTATCAGTTCTCTGACCCCTGCACAATATTATTTTCCCCATTGTATTCTCCATTCTGCAATGTTTTTCACATTTATCAGCTTCTTAATGTTAGTTCCCTGTGTATTACTTTACCTGAACTCTTCACAAATTCTCCGAATCCAAGGTCTTTAATTGTAATATTACATCTGTCTGCATCCATGAATTCCACATGTATTGATATTCTCGTTGTTCTGCCTTCCCTGAATGGAATCTCACTTATATCCACAACCTCATCATAACTTGTGTTGTCTGTGGTAATCACTTTGAAAGTAATACTTCTTATATCTTCAAGTATGCACTCTATTGTACGCCCGGCTAAAGTCCAGTTAACGCCCGGTCTTACCATTCTGAATCTCATAGGCTTTCCATATGATGATATGTCAAGTTCTATACCACATTTGACATGGTTATCAAGAAGCACGACGACATTCCTGAATATCTCAGGTCGTAACATATCAATAGCCGCAAAGCATGCACCTCTTGCAAAAAGATTCTGTCCTACAAATGCTTTTCTTCTTGTAACCATAAGCTTGGCGAATCTTTCCGGCAGCTTTTCAATGTCGAATCCCTCGCCGGTAAGATACGCAGCTGACACTCGCCTCCTTGCAAAGTAATCTTCTGCAAATGTGCATAATTCATTCTCAGCCCCGTCAATATTCTTACTTCCGTATACTTCTTTTAATACATCCGATGTATATCCTGTATGCTCCTGCAGAAGATAGCTTGTATTGTCACTCTTTCTTATGGCAAGATGGTCACACTTTAGTCCCTCCTGCGTATAATCCATAAGCACAACTCCCATGGAATGAAGTTCACTTTTCTGTTTATATGCATAATATGCAAAGCTCTCAACCCTGCTTAATATCTGCCAGTGTCCTTTCATAGCACCACATTTTTCAAGTTCTGCCATCACCGCTGCAATATCATCCCCATTGTAATCAGCAATTGTCACACATATGCTTTTAATCTGTGACTCTCCTGTGGCACGCATGCACTCGGCAATAACATTAATAAGATTAGTCTTCTCATGCGAATCTTCTGTAAGCTTTACAGACTGGACACTGCCAGAATTATGCGAATATACACTTGCCTCAATTCTTGTCCCGCTCAGGTCTATTCCTGCTATAAGCCCTCTCTCCTTATCCATATCTGCTATCCTCATTTCGCAATTGTAAACATTTCTCTTGTAACGTATTCCTCGACACTATAGCTGTGCATCTGTTTCTTAAGGGCAGCAAGCTCATGCTGCTGTCTGCTTGCAAGGCACTCATTGAGCATGTCTGTGCGTCCTTGTGTATTCTCTCCAGATACATCTTTGAATTCATACACTACCGGCTGCATATCATTGTCTTCATCATTGACTGAAAATGTGTACTCAAGAACATCTCCATAGAACAGATGGAATCTGCATGTGAATATGCCCCATTCGTTGGATTTCATAACCTGTGTAAGCCTGTCGCCTCCGTTAATTGTGTACGATATTGTAACCTTATCTGCCGGAGCTGATATGTATTCAATAATTGTAAGTCCCTGCATATTATAAGGAATATCAAGCACTCCCTTGAATTTCTTATAGAAGCTGTATATTCTGTCATTTTCACACAATTCATTAAGAACTGTCTGTGCAAGCTCTCTTTCGCTGTCATCTTCTTTAAGTGCCAGCGGATTCTTGGAGATGTTCTTAAGCCATGCCACATAACAGCACTCTGGCAGACCATACCCCTCTTTCATATATTCCTCTATAACACGGAATACAATGTCATTCGCTTTCTTATGCCTAAGAAGATAGAATTGTGAATTGTATGAAAGATATGCTTTAACTATCAATTTGTCAGGCATTTTACTGTAATAATCTGTGAATACTTCTGTCAATCTTCCTGTATGAACGCCCGTGTACATCATCTGTGCAAGAAGTCTCTCGGACATATGCGATACATTTACACCATAATTAATAGCGGCTTTCCACACATTGTACATCTCGTCATTCGTTCCATTGAAATAATCGGACATATATGCAAGAACAGGTTCATTATATATGTGCTGTCCAAATACATACGCTGTAACATCGTCAAGCACTTTGTTATGTTCATCCGACACATTAGTAAGTATGTAATCTGCCATCTTAAGAAGCCTGGCAGGAGCCGCCTTGCAACATCCATACCTGCTTACAAGTTCAAAGCTCTGCGAATACATTCCTGCCTCTGCAAGTGTCTCTATAAGTCTTTGCGCATCCTTGTCTGAAAGGTCATCTGTATCCACGCTGACATATTCGTGCCAGAAATCATTATCCTTATAATATGTGTAATAATATTCTATCATCCATGAATTAATCTGATATCTGTAAGCACTGCTTATATTGTCAGACTTCTTGATACATTTGTAATAGTCTAATAATTTAGAAGTATATTCTAACTTCTTATGCATGTCGTTAATGCGGCTCATGATAATTCCATCATTATCCATGCCATATTCAGCTGCCGCGCCAAACACTTCTTCATATTGCCCTGCATCGAATACTTTCTCTATCTCGTAATCGATAGTATCTTTCCTGATAACCCCATCGCTGCATTCAAATGTTATCTCACAGTCACCTGCATACATGCATATATATGCAATTTTTTCAGAAAGTTCATACACCGTCTCTTCTGCAAACTCAGGGTGTCTTACATGTACTCTGCTCACCACATCACTAAAGCATCGTACCCTGTGCATATATGGCATCCTGCTTATGAAGCTTCCTGTCTCCTTGCTAATGAGCTGTGTCTTTAGCAGTGCCTTATAAAGCACAGCCAGATTATCACTTATCTTTCCGTCTTTCAGCTGCTCATACACGAATATCTCTATATTTCTGTCATATCCTTCATAGATGTTCTTATAATATGAATCCTTGCCTGTCACAATATTTGCATATAAAAATGCTTTATCTGAATCTGACAGTATATTATCATATGCAAAGTACATAAGAACTATCTTAGGAAGCTGTCTTTCTATGTTTTTTGGCATGCTCGCTATGTAGAACTCATATAAACGGGTTATTCTCAAACCTCTTAACACACCTTTTTCATATATTTCAAAACAGTTGTCACCTGTCATTCCCATTCTTATCATCTGGGTCACAAGCACTGTTAATATTTCGTCTTTATCAAACTGCTCATATAATTTCTTAAGGATAATGAGCGTATTAATACTAATGTTCTTCTCATTAGCTGCAACATCTGCAATCTGCATTGCAAGCTTTTCAGTTATAATGCCATTCTTACAGCCGTAATTAATCACACGCATTTCAAACTGGTTAAGGACTCTTAGTAATACCGGCTGTGCATTAATTATATTAAGTGCCTCTATATACATTACAGGACTTGTACAGCCTGTATTGACAGTATCTTTAATTCTTATGAGTTTAATGCTCTTGTTGCTTTCTGAATCAGGGCCAAGGTAGAACAATATCCACAGTACTCTGTATGTATCATATCCGTTCTCATAGAACTTCTTAACCTGCGAATATACCTGTGCTGTGTATTCTTCTTCCTTTACCATTAGTGTTGAGACATACAGGAAATAACAGTATAATTCTACATTATCGCCTATCCTTCCTATTATATCTTTCTTAAGTCCGTCAAATATCTGGACTGCGCTCTCTTCCCGTCCTGACATGGCAAGAAGCTGGACCTGTACAAGGTCATAGAACGGATCCTGTCCTTTTATTCCTCTTATGCGGTCTACTATCTGCATTGATGATGAAAGCCATTTTTCTTTCTTTATCTTTTTCATTCTGAAATCAAGATAAAGCTTTGTAAGCTTATATTCTGCCTGTCTTTCTTCCCATCTTACCTCAAACTCTTCACCAGCAGCTTTAGAAGCAACAGCACTTACCTTTACTTTAAGATGCTGTGTATAGCTGTCAACATGAATATATCCATAATTATTGCCTGCGTGCATCTTTGCCGGATTAATTATGTAATTAATATCCAGTCTGTCGCCTGCAAAATCATCTGTCGATATATCATTTTTCTCTAATTCGATAAATTCTGCATCTGCATATATATGAATCTGTGTCAGCTCCGTGCCGCTCTTTTTAAGCTCAAATCCATATTTTTCAGGCTCTTCTTTCTTCGTAACTGTATTCTCATCATTATCTATTGTAAGAACTACAGCCTCCTCTTTAGCATGCACATTATCAGCATGTTCTGTTTCATAGACATCATTCGTGGCATCATTAGCAGAGCTGTCCTCTGCAGCCGCATCACTCATGGTAGTCTGCTCTTCACTGCATGACAGCTTTGGTATATTAATAATTGAACTGCCTCTTGAAAGTCTGTTTATGAAATCTCTCATTGCAAACTATGCCTCCGACTTAATCTTCTCCAAATGTTTCTTAATATCCTTCTCATATCCCATATCGCCTGGCTCATAGAATTTTTCATTCACATAAGCATCCGGAAGATACTGCTGTCTGACATAATGATTAGGATAATCATGTGCATATAAGTATCCTACTCCGTGTCCTAATTTGGCACTGCCCTTATAATGGGCATCCTGCAAATGTACAGGAACCGGTGCAGTCTTTGAATTCTTAACAACATCCATTGCTTTATCAATTGCCTTGATACATGAATTGCTCTTAGGTGCTGTTGCAATATAAAGTGCAGCCTGACTGAGTATAATTCTCGCCTCAGGCATGCCAATACGCTCAACAGCCTGTGCCGCAGCAACTGCGACCTGCAGTGCATTCGGGTCAGCATTACCGACATCCTCACTTGCACATATCATTATTCGCCTTGCAATGAATTTGATATCTTCACCTGCATACAGCATCTTTGCAAGATAATAGCTTACTGCATCAGGGTCTGAGCCTCTCATGCTCTTAATAAATGCTGATATTGTATCGTAGTGGTTGTCACCCTCTTTATCATATCTTACCGAACGCTTCTGGATGCATTCCTGTGCTGTTGCAAGGTCTATATGTATAACTCCATCTTCTGACCTGTCTGTTGTGAGTATTCCAAGTTCAATGGCATTAAGTGCATTTCTCGCATCTCCATTGGATATATCTGCAAGAAATTCAAGTGCATCATCGTCTATTGCTGCATTGTAGCTTCCCATGCCCTTCTTCTCATCATACACAGCACGCTTTATTATTGTCTTGATATCGTCTTTCTCAAGTGGTTTTAATTCGAATATTATTGACCTTGAAATCAAAGCTCCATTTACTTCAAAGTACGGATTCTCTGTCGTTGCACCAATAAGAATTATTGTTCCGTCCTCAACAAATGGCAGAAGATAATCCTGCTGCCCCTTATTAAAGCGGTGAATCTCGTCTACAAAAAGGATAGTCTTTCTTCCATACATTCCAAGATTGTCTTTCGCCTTGGCAACAACCTCTTCCATATCCTTCTTTCCGGCAACTGTGGCATTAACCTGGTTGAACTCTGCACTTGTTGTATTGGCAATTATCCTTGCTAAAGTTGTCTTCCCTGTTCCCGGCGGACCATAAAATATTACTGAGCTAAGCTTATCAGCTTTAATTGCCCTGTAAAGCAGCTTGTCCTTTCCGATTATATGAGACTGTCCTACCATTTCATCGAGCGTTTCCGGTCTTAATCTCATAGCCAGCGGAGATTCCGTATTCTTATTGTTTTCACGCATATATTCAAATAAATCCATAACTTATACCTGTCTTAATACATTTGCAATTATCTTAGTTCCGTGCCAATCCACAGTCTTTCAACGTAGCCTATCTGGCTGCTGTTATTTCCTTTCAGCGTATTAGAATAAAGAATATTATCAGCATCATACGCATAAATCCGGTTCTTGTAAAAATATGTTCCCTCTGTATCTGTAACTGCTTCTGATTCCAGAATTGCAACAGCTTTGCTCTTAATGTTATCCATATAGAACTGCCTGCCGCCTGAAACGTATGTCAGAGCCTTACTTTTATTATACACTTTAGATAATGAACCTGCATTAACATCTGACGCAATGTCTGTAATCTTGTTGTTATCAACTACACGGAGCTGTCCTTTCGCATTAACATACACTATCTGACCATCTGATGAATTATATATGTAATTCTTTTCCTTAGTCATAGAATCAACATCGACATACTCACTCACTTTAGTTTCTTTGATAAGTGCTGATGTCATTGATGTACCTGAAATTCTGTATATAAGCGAATTGTCTCTATCAAATACATAATCTGCATCATTGTCTGTCTTCTTGTCTATCTTATACGCAGATGCATCTTTGCATGAGTAATAATATACTCCATCACTCTTAGAATACAGCAATGTATCCACATCTTTTCTTGTGTTAAGGCTGTCTGCATTCGCTGTATACACACCTGTCATGTTCTCTGACACCGGCCATAACTGCATAACTGCATCTGCAACTGAAACCGGCTTTTCTTTTTTCTCATAATCATATGTATACAATGAGCCTGCATTAGTAAGACATACTATCAGGTGCTTTGACTCATACACATAAGCCTTATTAAGATTACCCTCTATAAGAGTTGTCTGTGCTTCTGCGTGTTTCTTGACTTCCTTAATACTGCTCATAGCAAGGCTTGTTCCATTAGTAGAACCCTCGTCATTAATAATATTAATATTCGTGTATATAACAAGACCGTCATCAGATACATACATTATCTCTTTCTGCAGATTATCTTCTGACACAAGGACACATTCATCCTTGTTCCATATGTACATTGAATATCTGCCAGACGAGTTAGACTCATCATATGTTACTGTAACGAAATACTTTCCGTCATCACTCGCAACACTTAAGATATTCTTTTCTGAATCTATCTGTTCCGGCCACTGTGGTGTATAGAAGGTCTTGCTGTCTGCTGCAAATATTGCATTGCTTTCATCACACACATAATTGCTGTCCAACCCTGCTATATCATATATCTTTCCGTTGTAGCTTACATAAAGAGCGTAATTCTTCTTAGTTGCAAGCTTGTATATTCCAAATGCTGCTGCACCAACAAGCAATACTGCTATCAGCGCTGCCGCTATCATTTTCATTCTTTTGTTAATCTGACGTCGTGCAATTCTTATCTGTGGCTTTTCCTGATTATCATTTCTGCCGCCACCTGCTTTGCCCACATTCTGCTTTCTGCTATCCGCTTTGCTTCTGTTCTGGCTCTGCTTCTTTATCGCCTGCACGCGTTTTGCTAATGCCTGTCCATAGTCACTCTGTGATTCCTCTTTTTTATCAGAAGAAGCAGACCTCTCTTTCAAAGCCTGCTTCTCCTCATATGCTTTTCTTCTGGCAAGATAATCACTGTTGTTAACTAATATAACAGGTCCATCACATCTCGGACACTGACTGCCCTCATATTCCTGACCACATTTAGTACACAGCATAATTCTTTCCTTTTAATTATCGATTTAAATTCCGTTCTTTTATTAATTAAAATCTGAACTTATCTTCAAAATATGCCTTAAGATCTGCTATCTTTATTCTTTCCTGCTGCATTGTATCTCTGTCTCTTACAGTTACAGCACCATCTTCTTCTGAATCGAAATCATATGTGATACAGAATGGAGTACCAATCTCATCCTGTCTTCTATATCTCTTTCCGATATTACCTCTGTCATCAAACTCACAGTTGTAATACTTAGAAAGTTCTGCAAATATCTTTTCTGCACCTTCATTTAACTTCTTAGAAAGTGGAAGAATACCAATCTTAACTGGTGCTAATGCTGGGTGGAAATGAAGAACTGTTCTTACATCTCCTCCTTCAAGCTCCTCCTCATCATAAGCTGAGCAAAGGAATGCTAATGTTACACGGTCCGCACCAAGTGAAGGCTCGATAACATATGGTATATACTTCTCCTTAGCTTCATCATCAAAGTATGACATATCTTCACCAGATACTGTCTGATGCTGTGTAAGGTCATAATCTGTTCTGTCAGCGATACCCCAAAGCTCGCCCCATCCGAATGGGAAGAGGAATTCGATATCTGTTGTTCCCTTAGAGTAGAAGCAGAGTTCTTCTGGTGAATGATCTCTTGCTCTCATCTCATCTTCTTTCATTCCTAATGCCTTAAGCCAGTCGATACAGTACTGTCTCCAGTATGTGAACCACTCAAGATCTGTTCCAGGCTTGCAGAAGAACTCTAATTCCATCTGCTCGAACTCTCTTGTTCTGAATGTGAAGTTACCTGGTGTAATCTCATTACGGAATGACTTACCAATCTGTCCGATACCAAAAGGTACTTTCTTTCTTGATGTTCTCTGAACATTCTTGAAGTTAACAAAGATACCCTGAGCTGTCTCTGGTCTTAAATATACTGTGTTCTTGGCATCCTCAGTTACACCCTGGAATGTCTTAAACATAAGGTTAAACTGTCTGATATCTGTGAAGTTATGCTTTCCACATGAAGGACAGCAGATATTCTTCTCATCGATGAAATTCTTCATCTGCTCCTGTGTCCATCCATCAACTGAGCCTTCAAGTTCATATGAATTCTCGTCTGCCCAGTCTTCTATAAGTTTATCTGCTCTGAATCTCTCATGACATTCCTTGCAGTCCATTAATGGATCAGAAAATCCACCAAGATGACCTGATGCTACCCAAGTCTGTGGGTTCATAAGAATTGCACAGTCAACACCAACATTGTATGGGCTTTCCTGTACGAACTTCTGCCACCATGCCTTCTTAACATTGTTCTTTAACTCAACACCAAGGTTACCATAATCCCAAGTATTAGCTAATCCACCATAGATTTCAGAACCTGGGTAAACAAATCCTCTTGCCTTAGCTAAAGAAACAATTTTCTCCATTGTCTTTTCCATAATAATATAATCCTCCTAAAGGCAACAGCCTGACTACATCGAACTGCATCGGCTGCTACATAATCTTAATTATTTTATAACATTTAGTGCTGATTAGCAAGAGGTTGATGGGAATCTTGTTTTGGACTTCCTCCGTGCTTCCCGCTGCTTCAACGTCCAATCCGCCGCTTCTGCAAATCCCTTTTGGACTTTCTCCGTGCTTCCCGCTGCTTCAACGTCCAATCTGCCGCTTCTGCAAATCCCTTTTGGACTTCTTCCGTGCTTCCCGCTGCTTCAACGTCCAATCCGCCGCTCTTTCTCACTCCTTTTGGACTTCCTCCTGCCTTCCCGCCGCTTCAACGTCCAATCCTCCGCTTCTGCAAATCCCTTTTGGACTTCTTCCCGCCTCTCCGCTGCTTCAACGTCCAATCTGCCGCTTCTGCAAATCCCTTTTAGACTTCCTCCCGCCTTCCCGTCGCTTCAACGTCCAATCCTCCGCTCTTTCTCACTCCTTTTGGACTTCCTCCGTGCTTCCCGCCGCTTCAACGTCCAATCCGCCGCTTCTGCAAATCCCTTTTGGACTTCCTCCGTGCTTCCCGCCGCTTCAACGTCCAATCCTCCGCTCTTTCTCACTCCTTTTGGACTTTCTCCGTGCTTCCCGCTGCTTCAACGTCCAATCTGCCGCTCTTTCTCACTCCTTTTGGACTTTCTCCGTGCTTCCCGCCGCTTCAACGTCCAATCTGCCGCTCTTTCTCACTCCTTTTGGACTTCCTCTGTGCTTCCCGCCACTTCAACGTCCAATCCGCCGCTCTTTCTCACTCCTTTTGGACTTCCTCCTGCCTTCCCGCCACTTCAACGTCCAATCTGCCGCTTCTGCAAATTCCTTTTGGACTTCCTCCGTGCTTCCCGCCGCTTCAACGTCCAATCCTCCACTTCTGCAAATCCCTTTTGGACTTTCTCCCGCCTTCCCGCTGCTTCAACGTCCAATCCTCCGCTTCTGCAAATTCCTTTTGGACTTTCTCCTGCCTTCCCGCCGCTTCAACGTCCAATCCGCCGCTCTTTCTCACTCCTTTTGGACTTCCTCCTGCCTTCCCGCCGCTTCAACGTCCAATCTGCCGCTTCTGCAAATCCCTTTTGGACTTCCTCCTGCCTTCCCGCCGCTTCAACGCATGCATTTGTCGTTTATGAATATTTTATAAATTATTACTTGACTTTAATATCAGAATACTTTATATTCTTATTATAACTGCAACGCATTAGAAGGAGGATATTTCTTGTTTATCAATTACAACATTTCAGAGATTATCAGCCAGCTTTCATCTGCCATACATTATGATGAAAGCATTGTAAATAATCTGCCTGATGGCAAGCTCAATTGCACACATAATGGACGTTATATTAAGTGGTTTCTAAGCGATGGGAATAATATATCTTACATACACAAGAAAGACAGACAGCTTGCTTCCAAGCTTGCCTTGAAGAAATTTTTGTTATCAAGAATTGAAGATAATAAAAGGCTTCTTTCCACATACAAGCAATGTAACAGCACCAATATCCAATCCGAATTATTATTAAAAGATAACGATTTTAGGAAACTGCTTACAGACTATCCGGAGAATTCCAAGCATATATATTGCAACCGGGATTTATTCAGAGATTTCCACAATGAACAGTTTCAGCCTGTCATTGATTCATGGCTGTCTGAAGAATATAATCACAACGAAGCATACCCCCAGGCGCTTAAGCATCCGTGTCCATCCGGCAATGTCGTCAGGTCAAAGTCCGAAGCTATGATTGATTTATTACTTAACCAGTATGGAATTCCATACAGGTATGAATGTGAACTAAAGCTTGACAACATAAGCTTCTATCCTGACTTTACACTGTTTAACCCTGTATCTGGACAGCTTGTGTACTGGGAACACTTTGGTATGATGGATGACCCGCAATACTCTCTTAATGCTTCAAGAAAAATATCCAGATACATAGCCGGGAATATTATTCCCGGAATTAATTTAATAATGACATTTGAGACATCTTCCAATCCACTATCAGGAATTATTGCCGAATCAAAGATAGAGGAGTACCTGCTGATGTGCAACAATCAGCAAGCCCCCTCTTAACACCGTAGCAATTTTATTCAATTACAACAATATTGGCATCTAGGTTTCCCATAATAACCATGTAACATAACTATGCATTAAAACCATGCATCAGAACTATGCATTAATCCTCCCAAGGACGAATCCTGTAAGCAGCCCCTATCTCATCACATAGCTTCTGGCACTCTGCCTCTTCCTCGTGAGATATGGTTGTGTCAACTGTTGTAAGAACAACATTAGGGATATACCTGGTACATTCCTTTGCGAAGCTTATCATTTCATCAAATGATTTTTCACCGAACTTACTTCTTACAAGTGCATTGTATTCATCTTTGTGTGGATTGTTAAGACTGATTGATATTGTGTCAATCAAGCCTTCCATCTCTGGCACAATGTCTCTGCCATTAACAAGATTTCCAACTCCGTTAGTATTGATTCTTGTCTTTTTGCCATATGTTTTCTTAACATACTCAGCAACCTTGATAAGAACATCGAATCTTTCTGTCGGTTCTCCGAATCCGCAGAATACGACTTCTTCGTACTCATCCATATTGAACTTCTCAAATTCAGCAATAACCTCATCATATGATGGTTCTCTCTCAAGCCAGAGTCTGCCTGACTCTCCAATTCTGTCCATTGTCTGTCTTAAACAGAAAGTACATGAATATGGACATTTGTTAGTTAAATTAACATATAAATTATTATGAACCTTATATAATATTTCCATAGTTTAACTCCTTTCATTTTGCCGCCTTGCTTCAACGTCCAATTCTCCGCGCTTCGGCCTCCTTTTTGGACTTCCTCGTACCTTCCCGCTACTTCAACGTCCAATCCGCCGCACCGCCAGCACAATTTTGAACTTCCTCGTGCCTTCCCGCTGCTTCAACGTCCAATCCGCCACGCTTCGGCCTCCTTTTTGGACTTCCTCGTACCTTCCCGCTACTTCAACGTCCAATCCGCCGCACCGCCAGCACAATTTTGAACTTCCTCGTGCCTTCCCGCTGCTTCAACGTCCAATCCGCCACGCTTCGGCCTCCTTTTTGGACTTCCTCGTACCTTCCCGCTACTTCAACGTCCAATCCGCCGCACCGCCAGCACAATTTTGGACTTCCTCGTACCTTCCCGCTACTTCAACGTCCAATCCGCCGCACCGCCAGCACAATTTTGGACTTCCTCGTACCTTCCCGCTACTTCAACGTCCAATCCGCCGCACCGCCAGCACAATTTTGGACTTTCTCATGCCTTCCCGCCTCTTCAACGTCCAATCCGCCGCACCGCCAGCACAATTTTGGACTTCCTCGTACCTTCCCGCTACTTCAACGTCCAATCCGCCGCGCCGCCAGCACCGTGATTTGCGAAAAGCTACGACGCATCAGCTCATATGGCGCATCAGCTCACACGACGTATCAGCTCACATGACACTTCAGCTCGCATGACACATATTCTCACACTCCAACCACTTATTTCAACGTACTCAGCAGTTCCTCAAACGGCACACCGTCCGTCAGTGGAATATCCATCTCTATAGCCTTGAGTATGCATTTCTTTATAAATGTAGATGCCTTTCTTACTGACTCGTGGAAATTCACACCATTTACAGCGTCTGCAGTGATTATAGATGCAAATATATCTCCTGTTCCTGAGCGCTGTGTTCCGACTTTCATAGTCTTAATAAGATAGTCTTCCCTGTTCTTTTCGTAACAGTAATTACCAATATAATGGCCCCGCTGGATTCCTGTAATAACAATCTTGGATGGTCCCATTGCAACAAGTTTCTTTGCAATTTTCTTAAGCTCATCATTAGAATAATCTGGTCTGTATGGCTCGTCAGTTAAAATACATGCTTCTGTGAGGTTCGGTGTAAGAATGTCTGCATATTTTACAAGCTTCTTCATCTCCTGGCATGTCTCATCAGTATATGTCGGATACAGATTTCCGTAATCACCCATAACCGGGTCGATAACAACAATATTATCTTCTGTCTTGAAATTCTTGAAAAATTCTTCAACAATAGCAATCTGATTATGTGAGCCTAAGAATCCTGTTACAATTCCATCAAATTTAAGGTTTAACTTCTTCCACTCTGCCATATAAGGCGGCATATTCTCTGTGAAATCTTTAAAATAAAAGCTGTCAAAGCCTGTATGATTAGAAAATATCGATGTAGGCATTGGACAGCACTGAATCTTCATTGCTGATATAACAGGCAGCTCAACCGCAATAGAACATCTTCCAAAACCAGAATAATCATTAATTGCTGCTATTTTCTTCTGGTTATTATGAGACACATTATTCTCTGGCATATTGTCTCTCCTTTCGTCTGAATGTGGCATAAAATCTTTATCCCTTAATATACAAAAAACTGGCATATGATAACATAGCCAGTTTGTGTAATATTTATATGGTCAGATTAAGCATTTCCTTCGACTTAAATTCTTTATCGAATACAATGCTTTCCAGCCTGTTTACCACAAGCCTTAATTCTTCCTGGACTTCTTTGGTAACGGTGAATGAATACAGCCTGTTAAGCTGTGTTGTAACAATATACTGGAGTGTATATACCGTTGAGCCCGAAAGTGTAATTCCATCATATACATTTGCAGCACAATTCTTACAGCATAGTCCGTTTCTTGAATATGAATATACATACAGATTATCTTCTCTTCCGCATTCGTGACATGTGAAGAAATCCGGGCATTCACCGTTGACTGCAATCATTCTTATCTCGTATATGAATCTTATAAGTTCATGGCTGACAGCACCTCTGCCCAATGCCTTAAGAGTGATATAAAGCAGATTAATCATTTCTGATGCATCAAGATTCTCCCTGCCATAATAATCTGCAATCTCAGCAAAATAGCATGCGTAGCATACGGCATTAAGGTCATTTACCACATTTTCAAAGTACTCCTTCGCCGATGCTTTATACATCGTATATGATTCGCGTCCACGGTACACCTCAAATGTTCCAAATATAAAGCTTCTCGTAACACCAATCAGCGCGCTGTTAGGCTTTCTCGCACCTTTCGCAAATACAGTTATCTTGCCATACTCCTTAGTCAGTATAACCAGTCTTCTGTCATATTCCCCGACAGGCATGGCGGAAAGTATCATGCCTGTAACAGTAGTAACCTCCGCCATCGCACCCTCCTGTCATGTATATTATTTGTCCTTCTTCTTGTCATATCCGAAGTTCTTAAGAAGAATATCACTGTCGCGCCATTCCTTCTTAACTTTTACCCAGAGCTTAAGATTAACCTTCATGTCAAGCTGCTTCTCAATCTCGTATCTTGCATTAGTTCCGATTTTCTTAAGCATTTCGCCGCCCTTGCCAATAATAATTCCTTTGTGGGAATCTCTTTCGCATATGATAGTAGCGTCGATATCTGTAATAGGACCTCTTGCATTTCTTCTTTCCTTGAAGCTGTCAATAACAACCGCGATTCCGTGTGGAATCTCGTCATTTAATGCATGAAGTGCCTTCTCTCTTATAAGTTCTGCAACAATCTGCTTCATTGGCTGGTCTGTTACTGTATCTTCATCATAGTACATCGGACCATAATCAAGATGTGAGAATATAACATCAAGCAGGTCGTCAACATTATTGCCGTTTCTTGCGCATACAGGAACAATATCAACGAAATCAAGTTCCTTTCTGTAACAGTCAATAACCGGAAGAATCTCCTCTTTCTTGATTGTGTCAGTCTTATTGATAACAAGAACTATAGGAGTTTTACATTCTTTAAGCTTCTCGACGATATGCTCCTCGGCAGCTCCAAGATGTGTTGTAGGCTCAACAAGCCAGCATATAAGGTCAACCTCACTGATTGTCTTCTCTGCCGCACCAACCATGTATTCACCAAGCTTGTTCTTAGCCTTGTGGATACCCGGAGTATCAACGAAAACAATCTGTCCACGCTCATCAGTGTATACAGTCTGTATTCTGTTTCTTGTGGTCTGAGGCTTGTTAGAAGTAATCGCAATCTTCTGTCCGATTATCTGATTCATAAGTGTTGACTTACCAACATTAGGTCTTCCTATAAATGTTACAAAGCCTGTCTTAGTTCTTGTGTTCTCTGCCTTAGCGCCGCCGGTAATTCCGCTGGCTGCAAGCATCTCATCTAAATTCATACATTCTTCCTTTCTATTATCCCTGTACCTTGATAAGTGGCTGTATCTTATCAAAAAGCTCACTCTCTTTATTGATTTCCTTGCTGCTTCCCACAACGCAGAAATAATTCTCATCCATTGCACATCTTACAAGTGGTGCAAGCTCTCTTATTCTTTCCACATTACAGTCAAGAACCTGTGCCCTTTCTGCCTTAAGTGATTCATAATCTGTGTTACAGATGTATGCGCCAAATGATCTTGTTCCCTTTGCTGCCGGATTCATAGGTGTATCTATATCACCGATTGTTCCTATTATGAACTTGACCATATCCCTGTCGCTTACATCAAAATGTTCAAGATAGTCTGCTGCATTTTCATATATCTCGTTAGTCTTTCTTAAGTTAGGGTCTCTGTAAGAAACCATATACATGTCACCGTTTCTGTAAGAACCGCTCATGCAGCCGTATGCGCCGCCTTTAACTCTTACATTAATCCAGAGATAATCATACGAGAATATAACCTTAAGCACTCTTAATGCTCCTGTGTATTCATATCCTCCATCTCTGAAGTTACCACATCTTGCAACATACTGGACCTGTGAAGCTGAAGTATATCCTGTCTTGACATTTGCAGGTGTGTACTTTCTTTCGCATACTGGCATGTCCGATTTTTTCAATCCTTCCGCATACTTTCCGAAAGCAGGTGCAAATGCATCATATCCCTTATCATCAGCAGTAAAGCTGACAATAATATTCTCTTTGTGGAATATATAATCGACAAGCTTGCTTAACTTATCTGCGATATCTTCCTTAAGCTCATCAAACTGTGAGTCAAGCTTCTGTATAAGCTCATAGAACCCATATCCTCTCATCTCGTTAGAATAATATGCATTTCTTGAGAACTGTGCCATACCTGCAAGCATTGCTGTTGAATGTCCTGCACTTGTCATTGTGCTTTCCATTCTTGACTTAAGCTTCGCAATTATCTCCTTAAGTCTCTTATAATCTGAGAACTTTGTCTTATATATAATTTCATTCATCATATCAAGGACGAACTGGATATTGTCATAGAGAACCTTACCCTTAACCTCATACATGATAGTACATTTGTCAAAATCCTTATTATCTGTGTATATGGCAGCATCAGTTGAGATTCCACCACAGTTAATATTGATTTCATTAGTCAACTCTGTATATGTGTACTTTTCAGTATCCATAAGTCCAAGAACCGAGCTTAAAAGTCCGATATATGGAAGCAGTTCATCAGGCACATTCTTACAGTCGTAGCACATCATTATATATGCAATTCCATTAGTGAACATATTGTGGTGGATTACATCAACACCACCAGTCTTCTTAGGGTCAATATATAACTTAGCCGGCTCTCTTGTGATATCCTTTAACTCGAGCTGTGGAATCTTCTCAAGATCCTTCTGGCTTGAAGGTGTATCCTGATATTCCTTTAATGCCTTTGTCTGCTTAACAAGCTCTTCCAGTTCTTCCTTGGAAAGTGTTGCCTTATACTTTGCAAGCTGCTCTGCTTCCTTTGCTTCCTTCTCCTCTGCAAGTCCATGCTTTGGAACAAGGCTTAACACTACCTCATGGTTATTACCTATAATATTGTCTTCAATGAATTTCTCAAAGAAGCCATTCTCTGAATTCTTCTTGATTATTTCAAATGTCTCACCTGCCTCAACATGAACAAATGGCTTGTTCTCATCATAAAGCCAGCTGTCCATCATTGTGAGATAATACATAAGTCCCTTTGGATATGGTCCAAAATCAGCTTCTCTGTATTTGAATTCGTAATAGTTGATTCCTGCCTTAACCATTCTCTTGCTAAGACCGTTCTTAACAATATCAGAAAGCGTGTCTTCAACAACACTCACAAATCTGTCTCTGTCACTTTCATTCGCATTCTTAGTAATAATTGAATACACCGGCTGGTACACAGAAGTCTCTAACACACTGTACACATCTGTTCCAATTCCTGCGTCAATAAGTGCCTGCTTAAGCGGAGCCCCCGGTGCCATGATAAGTGCATAATCAAGAATCTGTAATGCAAGGTAGCTTACAGGGTCTGTTGATGTTCCGATAACAACATTGTAAGAAAGATAAGTGTTATCCTCCTCTGGCTCATCATCTGTAATTGCATACTCTCTTGTCTCATACTTAGGTGCATCAAATGCTTTCTGGAAAGTTACCTCAGCATCTATATTAACATCGTTCTTATCAAAAGCTGAGAGATATTCATTATCAAGATATTCAAGCCTCTCATCAACATCAATATCTCCGTACAGATAGATATAACTGTTCACAGGATGATAATATTCCTTGTGATACTTAATGAAATCCTCATACTTAAGCTGTGGTATAGCCTCAGGGTCACCACCGGATTCATTCTTGTATTCAGAATCAGGGAAGAGTGATACAAATGTATATCTTGAAAGCACATCATCTGCTGAAGAATACACACCCTTCATCTCATTAAATACAACTCCGTTATAAGCAAGCTCTCCATCTACATCTTCAAGCTCATAATGCCAGCCTTCCTGCTTGAATATCTCCTCATGCTCATACATTGCAGGATAGAATACCGCATCCATATAGACATCCATAATATTCTTAAAATCCGCCATATTGCAGCTTGCAACAGGATATACCGTCTTATCCGGATATGTCATTGCATTAAGAAATGTGTTAAGAGAACCCTTGCATAACTCTACAAATGGGTCTTTAACCGGATATTTTCTTGAACCACACAAGGTAGAATGTTCAATTATATGCTGTATTCCCGTGTCATTATCCGGTGGTGTCTTAAAACCTATAGAAAATACTTTGTTATCGTCATCATTAGAAATAATTGCAACCCTTGCACCTGATTTCTTATGCTTTAATAAAAGTCCTACAGAATTAAGGTCATTAAGCTTTTCAATGTTCACAAGCTCATATGCACCGTAATCTTTATTAAGTTCGTTATATCTTGTCTCTAAATTCATATTACTGCTTTAATCTCCAATCTTTACAATAAGGAATTATACATATAAATATAATACCCCACAATGTAGGATTTTACCACATTGTGGGGTGAGTGTAAACTTACATTACATATGTAAGCTATAGTATTTATTTGCCGAAAAGACCTTTCTTCTTACTGTGTCTTTCATTACCTGTAAGTGCCTTTTCATATGCCATAAGTGCATCCTTCTGCTCCTGATTAAGCTTTGTAGGAATATCAACTATTAAAGTGATATAATGGTCGCCTCTCTGTGCTGCATTTCTTACACTTGGCATACCCTTGCCTTTAAGTCTTACTCTTGTACCTGATGCTGTTCCCGGCTTAACTTCATACAATACTTCTCCATCAACAGTCTTAACCTTGATTTCACCGCCAAGTACTGCGGTAGGATAGCTTATTACAACATTAGAGAATATATTGTATCCATCTCTTTCAAATTCTGTGCTTGCTGAGATAATAACAGCAACTAAAAGGTCACCTCTTAGTCCACCATTAACTCCCGGCTCACCTTTGCCCTGGATACGTACACACTGGCCATTATCAATACCGGCAGGAATATTGACTTCAATAGTCTTCTTGCTGCTTATATAGCCTGTTCCGTAACAATCCGGACACTTCTCCTTAATTATCTTACCAGTTCCATGACAGTCAGGACATGGCTGCTGGCTTCTTACCATTCCAAGGAATGACTGCTGTGTGAAAGTTACCTGTCCACGGCCACCACATTTGCTACAGGTCTCTGGTGATGTACCAGGCTTAGCTCCTGTACCGTGACAGCTTGAGCACTCATCCTTTAATGTAACATCTATCTTCTTGGTTGTTCCCCTTACTGACTCGTCAAATGTAATTCTTACATTAACTCTTACATCAGCGCCTCTTCTTGGTCCATTGCTGTTTCGTCTGCTTCCGCCGCCGCCAAACATACCTCCAAAAAGATCTCCGAAAATATCTCCCATGTCACCAAAATCGAAATCGAAGCCACCTGCTCCAGCTCCACCTGCTCCGCCTTCAAATGCGGCATGGCCAAACTGGTCATACTGTCTTCTCTTTTCAGCATCGCTTAACACCGCATAAGCTTCAGAAGCCTCTTTGAATTTTATTTCAGCTTCTTTATCCCCCGGATTCATATCAGGATGATATTTCTTTGCAAGTTGTCTGTATGCTTTCTTAATAGCAGCGTCATCGGCATCCTTAGGCACGCCAAGGACTTCATAATAATCTCTCTTATCTGCCATGATTGCTTCCTCTTTCTTATTTAATCAACAGAAACTGCACGGAGTTCTCACCCCATGCAGTCCTTATTCCAGTCAGTTATTACTGACAATTAAACCTCTTTGTAATCTCCATCAACTACATCATCACCGTATGGAGCTGAACCATTAGAAGCACCTGCACCCATATCAGGACCTGCACCTGCTCCCATGTCTGGGCCTGCACCACCAGCAGCCTGCTGTGACTCATATAACTTAGCGAAAAGCTTCTGAGCGCTTTCCATAAGTTTTTCCTTGGCAGCCTTGATTTCATCAACCTGTGCATCTGTCATGTTTTCTGGGTCAGAACCATCAACAAGTGCCTTTAATGCGTTAAGGTCAGTCTCAACTGCAGCCTTGTCAGAAGCATCAAGCTTGTCGCCTGCCTCATCCATAGCCTTCTGTGTCTGGAATACCATTGAATCAGCTTCGTTACGTGCATCAATAGCATCCTTACGCTTCTTATCCTGAGCCTCGAACTCAGCAGCTTCCTTAACTGCCTTATCGATATCTTCATCAGACATGTTAGAACCAGCAGTAATTGTGATGTGCTGTTCCTTACCTGTTCCAAGGTCCTTAGCAGATACATTTACAATACCATTGGCATCGATATCAAATGTAACTTCAATCTGTGGAACACCTCTTCTTGCTGGAGGGATACCATCAAGTCTGAACTGTCCAAGTGACTTGTTATCTCTGGCGAACTGTCTTTCACCCTGTACAACGTTGATATCAACGGCTGTCTGGTTATCAGCAGCTGTAGAGAAAATCTGGCTCTTCTTTGTAGGAATAGTTGTATTTCTCTCAATAAGTCTTGTAGCAATACCACCCATTGTCTCGATTGAAAGTGAAAGTGGTGTTACATCAAGAAGAAGGATATCACCAGCACCTGCATCACCAGCTAACTTACCACCCTGGATAGAAGCACCGATAGCTACGCACTCATCTGGGTTAAGAGTCTTGCTTGGCTCATGTCCTGTTAATGACTTAACCTTATCCTGTACAGCAGGGATTCTTGTAGAACCACCAACTAATAATACCTTTGAAAGCTCTGAAGCTGTAAGACCTGCATCTGAAAGTGCATTCTTAACTGGCTCTGCAGTCTTTTCTACAAGGTCATGTGTTAATTCATCAAATTTAGCTCTTGTAAGAGTCATCTCAAAGTGCTTTGGTCCTTCAGCTGTAGCTGTGATGTAAGGAAGATTGATTTCTGTCTGAGTTGTGCTTGAAAGTTCCTTCTTAGCCTTCTCAGCTGCTTCCTTAAGTCTCTGAAGAGCCATTGTATCCTTAGAAAGGTCAACACCTTCCTTAGCCTTGAAATCATTTAACATATACTGTGTAACAGCATTATCGAAATCATCACCACCAAGCTTGTTGTTACCAGCTGTAGCAAGAACTTCAATTACACCATCACCGATTTCGATAATAGACACATCGAATGTACCACCACCTAAATCGTAAACCATAATCTTCTGCTCATGCTCATTATCAAGACCATAAGCTAAAGCTGCTGCTGTAGGCTCGTTGATAATACGCTTTACATCAAGACCTGCAATCTTACCAGCATCCTTAGTAGCCTGACGCTGTGCATCGTTGAAGTAAGCAGGAACTGTAATAACAGCTTCTGAAACCTTCTCACCAAGATAATTCTCTGCATCTGACTTTAACTTCTGTAAAATCATAGCTGAGATTTCCTGTGGAGTATATTTCTTTCCATCAATCTCAACCTTGTAATCTGTACCCATATGTCTCTTGATAGAAGAGATTGTCTTATCAGCATTAGTAACTGCCTGACGCTTTGCAGGATCACCTACAAGTCTCTCTCCTGTCTTTGAAAATGCAACTACTGAAGGAGTAGTTCTTAAACCTTCTGCGTTAGCGATAACAACTGGCTTACCACCTTCCATTACAGCTACGCAAGAATTAGTTGTACCTAAATCAATACCAATAATCTTTCCCATGATAAAATGTCCTTTCTATAATTAAATTGATTAATACCTTGTGTTACATATGCTTTCTGGCTTACAGCTAGTTAGCAACCTTGACCATACTGTGTCTTATAACCTGGTCTCTGTATGTGTAGCCCTTCTCAAACTCTTCAACTACGATGTTCTCTCCAACTGAATCATCCTCAACATGCATTACTGCATTGTGAAAATCAGGATTGAACTCACCGCCTAAAGCTTCAATAGGCTTAACATCTGCATCCTCAAGCATCTTTAAAAGCTGCTTGTGAACCATATCCATTCCCTTAGCGAATGGAGTTTCAAGTTCCTCATCTGTCACACTCTTAAATCCTCTGTCGAAATTATCAACAATAGGTAAAAGCTTCTTAATGATATCTGAGGCTCCCATCTCGAACATAGTAGATTTCTCTTTCTCTGTTCTCTTTCTGAAATTATCAAACTCAGCCATCTGCCTCTTTACTCTGTCCTGAAGTTCTTCTATAACTGCATCCTTAGGATCCTTCTTCTTAGAGCTCTCAGTGCTCTCATCCTGTGCCTCGGCCTTGTCTGATTCATCAGCTTCACATGCATTCTGACTTTCATCAGCCTTACATTCTGATTCGCAGTTGCAGGCTTCTTCTTTCTTAGCATCAGTCTCCTGATTCTTTACTTCATCCTGAACTGTCTCTTCTGATTTCTTTTTCTTTACATCCTTTGACACTTCCATACCAACCTTTCCTAAGTTTTCTTAAATACATCATCCAAATGCGTCTGCATCTCTTTTAAGGTATCAACAACCTTTTCATAATCCATACGCTTCGGTCCAATAATACCAATTGTTCCCTTCATTCCATCCTGCAATTCATATGTGGCTGTTACCACACTACAGTCCTTCATGGATTCAACTGGTGTTTCATTTCCTATATATACCTGAATGCCGTGGTTATCATCTTCAGTCTCATCTGAACCATCCTTGTCATTAACAAGTCCAGACAAGCCCTGCTTTTCCTCCAAAGCATATATAAGCTCACTTGCTTTCCCGGAATCACTAAGCTCCGGATACTTGAATATGTTAGTTGCACCGCTTGTGTATATCTTCAGGTCGTCAGCCTTACTTATAGTCTCAACTATCGCATCTAACACTTCTTTAACAATACCTATATGCTCACCTGCCTGACTCTCCATCTTGGATATAAGTCCCAGATGCATCTCCTGCAATGTAAGACCTGTAAGTGTTGTATTAAGAAGAAGATTAAGCTTCAGAAGATTCTCCGGTGAAATATCCTCGCTGATAGTTATAACCTTGTTCCTTATAAGATTACCTTCCATAACAATAACAGCAAGAAGCTTATTCGGTTCAAGCTGTGAAAGCTGAACAAATCTTAACTTATTACCTGTTACCTTAGGAGTTGTTATCATCGTGGCATAATTAGTATTATTCGCCAGAACCTTTGCTACATTCTGAAGAAGTTCCTCTACTCTGTCTACCTTCTCTGATAAGGCATCCTTCATAGAATCAAGTTCTTTCTCTTTATCACCAACCTGCTGTTCTCTTAAGGATATCTCTTCCTCTTTCTGGGCCATTAAATCGTCAACATATAATCTGTAACCCTTATCAGTTGGAATTCTTCCAGCAGAGGTATGTGGCTGTACAATGTAGCCAAGCTCTTCTAAGTCTGCCATCTCATTCCTTATAGTTGCTGAACTTAACTGTAAATCAGTCAGCTTGGAAATCGTTCTTGAGCCAACCGGTTCTCCGGTATCAAGATAATTCTGAATAACAGCTTTAAGTATCTTAACCTTACGGTCATCCAGTCGTCCATCCGTCTCCATGGCATCCTCTCCTTTCATCTTGTTAGCACTCATTAGATTGGAGTGCTAATATCGATACATTTAAGATATCACTACCCTTTCGTGATGTCAACAATAATATTTCTTTTTTCTATAAATAATTTATAAACTTCTTAAACAAAGTGATATTAACACAAAAAAGCTGCAGCTCTAACAGTTTCAAAACCATTAAAGCTACAGCCCTATTAATTCTTATATATATTAGATTCCAAGAATCTTCTTTACTTCATCACACATCTTGTCAGAATCACATACAGTATCATGAAGAACTGGTGCTGTTCTGATTTCTTCAATTGCGTTAGGAACTTTGACATTGCTTATCTTGCTAAGCTCGTCTACAAGCTCGAAATCTCCCATTGAATCATACTTAGAATCAATAGCATTCATAACGCTTCTTGTAAACTTATATGGACTTGCTGTTGAAGCAATAACTGTCTTAGTTGTATCACCAGTTTCTTTTCTGTACTTATCATATACAGTTGCAGCAACTGATGTATGTGTATCGATTACGTATCCACAATCTTCATATATCTTCTTGATTGTAGCAGCATCCTCTGCCTCTGTAGCATAATTGCCATAGAAGTCAGCTAACTGTGCCTTCATCTCTTCTGTAATCTTGTACTTTCCTTCTGACTTTAATGATGCCATAAATTCTGCATTCTTAGCTGCATTATTGCCAGCAATTCTGTATATAAGTCTCTCAAGGTTGCTTGAGATAAGGATATCCATAGATGGTGAGGTTGTAAGAACGAACTCTCTGTTTCTGTCATACTCACCTGTTGTAAAGAAGTCATATAATACCTTATTCTCATTAGATGCACATATGAACTTATTAATAGGAAGTCCCATATTCTTAGCGTAAAATGCAGCTAAGATATTACCGAAGTTACCTGTAGGAACAACTACATTTATCTTCTCGCCATCCTTAATCTCGCCATTAGCTAATAACTTGGCGTATGCATATACATAATAAACAATCTGTGGAACAAGTCTTCCGATATTGATTGAATTAGCTGATGAGAACTGGAATCCGGCATCGTTCATAACCTTCTCTAATTCCTTATCAGAGAAAATGTTCTTAACACCAGTCTGTGCATCATCAAAGTTACCTTTGATTCCAATTACATATGTATTGTCGCCCTTCTGTGTAACCATCTGCTTCTCCTGAATTGGGCTTACACCGTTCTTAGGATAGAATACAATAATCTTAGTTCCCGGAACATTAGCAAATCCAGCTAAAGCAGCCTTTCCTGTATCTCCAGATGTAGCTGTAAGAATAACGATTTCATTCTTAACATTGTTCTTCTTAGCAGAAGTTGTAAGAAGATGTGGAAGGATAGAAAGTGCCATATCCTTGAATGCTATTGTAGCACCGTGGAAAAGTTCAAGAAAATACTCATCTTCAACTTTAACAAGCGGAGTCATCTCTTCTGTATCAAACTTAGAATCATAAGCTCTGTCTATACAGCTCTTAAGTTCTTCCTCTGTGAAATCATCAAGCATAAGCTTCATAACTTCATAAGCAACTTCTTTATAAGTCATCTTAGATAATTCTTCTAAGCTTTTATCTAATGATGGAATACTCTCTGGTACAAAAAGTCCTCCGTCTGCTGCAAGTCCCTTTAATATAGCCTGTGATGCAGTAACCTTAACACTGTCGTCTCTAGTACTTCTGTAGAACATACTCATCTTTAATACACCTCATAATTAATATAGTGTGCCTGCGAAAATGTCGTAGGCTTTTGATATTATACAACAGACATCTGTGCAAAAACAATACCTTATAATAACAAATTACATTCTGTCTGTTTTTAAGCCTCCACAATCTTTCCAGCAATAGCACTTGCTGCCGCTGTAGCTGGAGACGCAAGGAATATCTTAACCTTGCTTGTTCCCATTCTTCCAAGAAAGTTTCTGTTGTTAGTTGCAACAACTACCTCTCCGTCAGTAAGAATTCCGCCTGTTCGTCCACAGCATAATCCGCATCCTGGATGTGTAACAATTGCTCCGGCTTCAACAAGTGTCTCAAGTGTTCCGTCTGCAAGAGCTTCTTTATATATCTTGCGGCTTGCAGGAGTAACTATTAACTTGACAAATGGTGCAACCTTCTTACCCTTAAGAATAGCTGCTGCACACTGAAGATCCTCTAATCTTCCGTTAGTACATGAACCGATGAATACCTGATCTACTGCTGTTCCGGCAAGCTCTGTAACAGGCTTGATGTTATCTACCTGTGAAGGACATGCAAGAACTGGAACTAAATCCTCTGCATTATATGTAATCTCTCTTGCATATACTGCATCCGCATCTCCCTTTAAATCCTTTAATTCATCTGTAAGTTCTACATTACAGTACTCTGCTGTCTTTTCATCTGGTGTAAAAAGAGCACATTTGGCACCGGCTTCAATAGCCATGTTAGACATAGTCATACGGCTTGCAACGCTCATCTCGTCAATTGTTGAACCTGTGAATTCAAGTGCCTGATAAGTTGCGCCATCTGCTCCAAGGTCACCGATAAGTCTTAATATGATATCTTTTGAACGAACATTTTCAGGAAGCTTTCCATTAACTGTTACCTTGATAGTCTGTGGAACTTTAACCCACATTTTGCCTGTTCCTAATACACTTGCCATCTCTGTATATCCGATACCTGATGAAAATGCACCAACACAGCCGTATGTTGTTGTGTGGCTGTCTGTACCAAATGCGATATCTCCCGGCTTTACATAACCTGCCTCTGTCATTAACTGATGGCAGATTCCGTCTGAACGGTGGATATTCTTCATTCCGTATTTTTCCACAAATTCATTACCAATACGGAAATGTCTTGTATCATCAACCTGACTTGCTGGCACAAGATGGTCATATATAAGAACTGCCTTGTCTGGGTCCCATATCTTAGTAAATCCCATTTCCTCGAATTTCTCTTTAACAAATGGAATGAAAATGTCATGAATCATTACTCTGTCAACATTAACAGTTACGATATCTCCCGGCTTTACTTCCCTGCCAATATTCTTTCCAATAATCTTCTCAATAATTGTATGTCCCATTATTCTTACCTCTCCCTGTCTTAGTCAAGACCGTTAAGCTTTCTCATTGCCTTAACAAGTCCGCCTGCATTAAGTATATCCACAAGATTATCAGGAAGTGAAGCAATAGGATATGCCTTTCCATTGTGTGTAATCTGTGCATTTACTTCAACATCAATAGTATCGCCTTCTTTAACTGCGTCGTGAAGGTCTGCATTCTCTATAAGGAGAAGTCCGTTATTAATAGAATTTCTGAAGAATATTCTTGCATATGATTTGGCAATAACACATTTAATACCTAATGCCTTAATAACCTCAGGTGCCTGCTCTCTTGATGAACCACAACCAAAGTTCTTTCCTGCAACAATGATGTCACCTGGCTTAATCTGACCTGCAAGTTCTGGTCTTAATGGCGAAAATGCATATGGCTTCATATCTTCTACTGTCTTTAATGCGAGGTACTCTGTAGGAATAATGATATCTGTATCAATGTCATCACCAAGCACCCATACTTTACCGCTAAATTTCTCGTTCATAATTACTCCTTTGAAGTTAAATCCTTATCTTATACCATGTCTGCTGTTGCTATCTCGCCCTTGATTGCTGATGCTGTAACAGTTGCCGCTGAAGCAAGATATACGAAAGAATCCTTATGTCCTGCACGTCCCTTGAAGTTTCGTGTACCTGTGCTGATAAGAGTCTCGCCCTCACCGATAACACCCTGACAGCTGCCCCAGCATACAGAGCAGTTAGGATTCATAACAATCGCACCTGCGTCCATGAATATATCAAGGAGTCCCTCTTTCATAGCCTGAAGATATACCGAACGGCTTGCAGGAACTACAAGGAATCTTACCTTAGGAGCAACCTTTTTCCCTTTGATGATCGCTGCGCCAACTCTTAAATCCTCGATTCGTCCATTGTTACATGAACCAAGAAATGCTTCATCAATCTTTACACCAAGTGATTCCTTAGCCGGAACTACATTGTCAACAAAATGTGGCTTTGCAACGATTGGCTGTATTGTTGAAAGGTCAATATCATAAACCTGCTCAAAGACTGCATCATCATCTGATGTAAAGCATGCCTTTGGCTCTCTGCCATGCTCCTTAAGATAATCCATTGCAACATCATCAACTTCCATGAGTGCAGTCTTAGCACCTGCCTCTACGCAGAGGTTACATATTGATATTCTGTCTGCCATTGAAAGGCTGTGTAAACCTTCTCCTGCAAATTCCATTGCTTTATAGTTAGCACCGTTAGCACCAATCTTTCCAATAATAGAGAGTATTACATCTCTTGCATACACTCCGTCATTAAGCTTTCCCCTAAGATTGAATCTTAATGTACCCGGAACCATTACCCATGATGTTCCTGTAACCATTGCATACAGATAATCTGTACAACCGACACCTGTACCAAATGCACCTAACGCACCATATGCACAAGTATGGCTGTCTGCTCCAAATATAAGCTCACCAGGTACTACATGATTCTCCATCATAACCTGATGACATACGCCCTCACCCTCGTAGAACTTAATATCATTAGCCTTGGCAAAATCTCTCATCTTCTTCTGTGAAGCTGCTGTCTTAGGGCTGTCTGATGGAATATTGTGATCTACAATCCATACAAGCTTATCCTTGTCAGCAATATGAGGATTCTTCAACTTCTCATACATACCGATAGTAAGATGTGTTGTTCCATCATTACTCATGAGTCTGTCAAGAGTGACAGTAGCAATATCTCCGGCCTTAACCTGTGAAAGACCTGCTGCCCTTGCGATAATCTTCTCTGCAATAGTCATGCCATGCTTTGCCTCGTCTGCTGTTACAGCTGCACTCTCAGACTCTTCTTTCTCACCATTAAGTGATGCAATAAGACCACCCTGATTAAGAATAGCCTGCATCTTGGCTGGAAGCTTAGTACATGTATAAGTCTTTCCATTAACAGTGATAATTCCATCTTCTAATGAAAGCTCACATTCGTCCCCTGCATTAACTTCATCATGGAGTTCCTTACATACAATAACAGGAAGTCCTATATTAATAGCATTACGATAGAATATTCTTGCAAATGATTTGGCAATTACTGCCTTGACACCTAATGCCTTAAGTACGCTTGGTGCCTGCTCTCTTGATGAACCACATCCAAAGTTGTCATCTGCAACAACGAAATCTCCCGGCTTTACGGCAGAAGCAAAATCAGAGTCTAATGATTCAAATGTATGACTCTTCATCTCATCAATTGTCGGGAACAAAAGATACTGTGACGCAATAATCTGATCTGTATCAACATCTTTATCAAACTTAAATATCCTACCCATTGTTTTCTCCTTATCTTATCCCTGATATAACAGGTATTATTAATAGTCATTTTAACATTTTACCCTATTAAAGTGTGTTTTTCAATCGTTATTATTAACAGAAACGGTAATTAAGCAAAATGTCATTATCCTTAACCTTAACCTGTGTATATGCCCCGCTTACTAACGGCATTGAAGGTGAAAGATGGCCAAAATCACAGTCCATTATAACCGGCACATTATACTTTGCCGCAATACCTGTAACTGCACTGTACTGGTCAAGCCCCATCATTTCCTGTCCGTAGCACAGCGGTCTTCCTATGAGGAATCCCTTCACATTCTTAAACCATCCGGCATTATCCATCTGCCACATAGCCCTTCTGATTGCAAATACATTCAGATCACAGCTCTCTAAGAACCATATAATCCCGTCAGCTGCGTATCTTTCATTGAACTCTTTAACCTTGTCAAAGCTTGTACCCGTAAGATTAACAAGACAATCCATGCATCCGCCGACAAGCCTTCCTTCAAATGCAATCTCCGTATCACATTCATTCTCACCAACATATTTTCTTAAAATCTTCTTCTCAGTAAGATTGTATTGTGGTGCAGGATTTTCCTCATTCTTTAGAGACTCTCTCTCCCATGTGTCATATCCATGGACCTGTTTTTCCACAACTCCGTTATTGTTCTTGCAGCCTTTTCCACGAAGCACATCAAAAGTATCCACAAGCGCCTGATGCCAGTCCTTCATTGCAAATGCGCCTGCACACGGTCCGTATACACTTGCCGTATCAGTAATCGTATTCTGTAAAAATGTGAAGTTGGTATTATCAGAATATCCAAGATACCACTTAGGCTTTGCCGCCTTAATCCTGTCAAAATCAACATATGGCAGAATCTCACACATCAGTTCACCACCGCCACATGATATAAGCACATCATTGACATTGCTCTCATACATCTGTGTAAGCTCCTTACCGCATTCCTGCGGTGTATTGCTTATTCCAATTCCTTTGTCCTCATAACAGTTAGGACCAAGTTCTACTGTATAACCTTCTTTTTCAAATCTTTTAATTGTCATTCCGAATGCTGTTTTATAAGGCTCCGTCGCACAACCAAAAGATGGTGCAACAAAGCCTATAGTTCCGCCTTCGGATAAGAATTCAGGATATCTCATATGCTGCCTCCTTATCTGTCATCACCCTGCATCAGCCAGATGATTATTCTACATTATTCTTTATTACAAGTATTTCTTTACTACATTGATAGCATTATTGCCTATAATCACACTGTAATGTTCTTTAATAAATGCTGCTCTTTCTTCCTTAGATGAATCAAACTCACCATATTCCAATATGAGATTAAGAAGCCTTCTGTACTTTTCTTCTGAACATCTTCCCTTGTGCAATACAAGATAATATGTATTCTCATTTTCATCCTTATATAAAGCATTAGTTACGCCCCATGTCCTTGCACTGGACTGGCATAACTGTTCAAAATCACCAAAATCTGCAATTCTGAATACACCAGCATTAACTGTTATAGGCTTTCTGGTGTTTTCCTTAACATTAGGTACATCTTCTTTTTCAGATTCAGTCTGATCTTCTACTGGCAGCCCCAGCTTGTCAAAACTTTCTCCCACTCTCTTAAGCATGCTTCCAAAATCATCCTTACCTGATGAAACTGTAAGAAGTATTGAATGATCAGGGAGTGGAGCCAACTGCAATGACATAACATCTCCATTAAGTGTAACTCCTATATTTTTCTGAGCTTCTTCCATAATAATCTCTAACAGGTCATGTATCTTCTCTGCATCATTGTTAAAGAAATCATCTAACGAAATGTTGTTATCTTCCAGATCCTCTGCATTAAGTCTGCACTGGAACTTTCTATCACCGATTTTCTTAAATTCCATATATCCTCTTTTCAAACATAAATAATATATATCAATTAACTATTATTACATATTTTTGCTAATTCTGTCTACTATTTTTCTTGTTAAGACATTCTTGCTGGCAAGCTCCCCTTTTTCATTAACGCATACTCTGCCTCTGTTTCCGGTAACATCCGCATATATCTCAAGTCTGTCGCCATTAATCTTTGCATATACATCACATGTCTTCACATACACATTCTGCATTACTTTATTAATTATATCGTCTTCTATCTCAAAACATACCGCTGTGCTTTTATGTGATATATCTCTTGCTGTACGTACTGCTTCCTTTCTTTCTTTAGTCAGCATAGCGTATATTCCCTGCCCATGGACAGGAACACATTCTCCATAATCCATGATTGTATATCTGTACAACAGCCTGTTATGAAGCTTTGATGCCTTGATATCCTCCAACGTTGTAAATACTGCATCGCATTCTTCTGAATCAAGTTTCTCAAAACATTTTCTTATATCAGGTTCAACTATGCAGCTTATACCGTCATACATATGCACTATCTTTTCTATACACTTTTCTGAATCAATAACAACAACTGCATTCTCTACTATGTCTTTAGTTCTTCTCTTTCTAACCATAACAAGTCTTGGATCTTCTCTTTTTAAGACTCCTGATATTACCACTCCATCCGGCAGGTCATCATCATTCTTTTCCATACGGATAAGCTCTGTCATGCTGACAACAGCCATATCAACCGAGCCAAGCTCAAGTGCTTCACATGCCGCCTCAAAACCTTCATGTCCGATATCTACAATCTTAGCCTGCGAACCTGGCATTCTTGCTATCGTCTGTATTGCTTTTTTTAATTTGATTCTTTCTATTCCGCTTCCATACAGTCCAAGCCTGTACATTGCATCTGTATCTTTTCTCATCTATATTCTGTAACCTTTTAAGTTTTTTGTTTTTTATTATAACATATCCGTCTGAATTGTTGAAAGTATATGTGCATTATGTTTATAATAGTAAGGAAAAAAATTAATATTAAGGAATGGTATGAATCAATGACCTATACTAAATCAAAAAGTATCTTTCTAAAGCTCGCTGCTTTAGTTTTCATCGCATTGTTCTGCATTATGGTTTTCTCTTCACCTGTCAGGGCAGAAGAAACATCAGCTGCAGAGCTCACTCCTGACATAACACTTTCCAACCAGGGAAGCGTAAGCAGGATGACTGATGGCTCTTACAACACCAAGACCTCATTTTCAGCTGGGGATACAATTCATGTGACTTCTTCTGAAAAAATGTATTCTCTGTACATCAAATGGGATTTAATACCTGATGAGTGGACACTGACATACAATGGAAAAACTGAAACTTTCGGAACTAACGGTTTCCTCCACGAATATATAGATATTCCTGAAGGAACATCCGAGATGACCATAACATTTGCATCAGGCGAAGCTATCTGTGATATGCATGTATACTCACAGGGGCAGGCTCCCGCAGATGTACAGACATGGAAAACCCCATGCGATAAGGCAGACATTCTTGTATTTGCCACACACGCAGATGACGAAATCCTTTTCCTTGGTGGTGTACTTGCAACATATGGTGGAGAACAGAACCTGGCTGTACAGGTAGCATATATGTGTGAATTCTCTTCATCAGCCAAGATAAGAGAACACGAAAAGCTTGACGGTTTGTGGGAATCAGGCATAAAGCATTATCCGGTATGTGGAGATTTTCCTGACCTTTACAGTCAGACATTAGAAGCCGCAAAGAAGCAGTACGTATATGATGATGTTAAATCCTATGCTACATCATGTATAAGACGATTTAAACCTCTTGTTGTAGTAACACAGGATCTTAATGGAGAATATGGCCACGGCGGTCATATGCTATTCTCTCATGCTGTTGCAGAATCAGTAGAGACAAGCAATGATTCCTCTGTATTTCCAGAGTCAGCATCCAATTATGGTACATGGGATGTTCCTAAAACTTATCTTCATCTGTACACAGAGAATAAAATTACCATGAACTTAAGGCTTCCTCTTTCCCGTATGGGAAACCGCACTTCAATTGAAGTACAGACAGCAGCTTATAAAAAGCATGTATCACAGCAGTGGTGCTGGTTCTATGTATCAGATGATTATGAATACAGCTGTGCTGATTTTGGATTATACAGGACTATTGTTGGTAATGATACCGGCAATGATATGTTAGAAAATATTACTACATATGAAGAGCAGGAAAGACTCGCTAAAGAAGCTGCCGAAAAGGAATCCATAGAAAGTTCCAAAGCTGCTGAAGAAGCAAGCATTGCTAAAGAACAGCAGGAAATAAAAACAGCACACAAAGAAACTTCTAAAAGAAAAGTATCAGTGGCAGTAATTGTTATAATTGTTGTAATTATTATTGGTGCTGCCGTATTCGGATATATCAGATTACAGCAGTCAAGAAGAAAGCATTCCCGCAGGCGAAGATAATTAAGGAGGTTTTGCCATGAAACTGCTTATTAACATAATAGCAATTATTGTAGTTGCTGTTGTAATTGGATTTCAGTTCAACAGAACAAAGAATCTTTATAATAAAAAATACGATGAGAACAAAGACGAATTCAAAAAAGATCAGGAACAATAAAACAAAATCAATCTTATCAAAAAGGGCTGCCATAATGGCAGCCCTTAAATATTATCAATTACTAATTATTAGTTGTTGATAAGCTTATCCTTCTCATCATTCCAGCTATAAAGCTTTCTGATTTCTGCTCCAACCTTCTCAGATGGATGCTCTGAAGCAAGCTTTCTCATAGCCTTAAAGTGTACCTGTCCACCAGCTTCGCTCATGTCAAGTAAGAATTCCTTAGCAAATGTACCATCCTGAATATCAGAAAGGATCTTCTTCATAGTCTTCTTAGTATCCTCTGTGATAATCTTAGGACCTGTTATGTAATCGCCATACTCAGCTGTATTAGAGATTGAGTATCTCATTCCAGCAAATCCTGACTGATAAATAAGATCAACAATAAGCTTCATCTCATGGATACACTCGAAGTAAGCGTTACGTGGATCATATCCAGCTTCGCAAAGAGTTTCGAAACCAGCCTGCATAAGTGCACAAACACCACCGCAAAGAACTGCCTGCTCACCGAAAAGGTCTGTCTCTGTCTCTGTTCTGAATGTTGTCTCAAGAAGACCAGCTCTTGCTCCACCGATTCCAAGGCCATAAGCAAGTGCCATATCAAGAGCCTTTCCAGTCTCATCCTGCTCTACAGCTACAAGACAAGGAGTTCCCTTTCCAGCCTGATATTCTGAACGTACTGTATGTCCAGGTGCCTTAGGAGCAATCATTGTTACATCAACACCCTTAGGAGCCTTAATTAAACCAAAATGAATGTTGAAACCATGAGCGAACATAAGCATGTTACCTGGCTCAAGATTTGGCTCAATATCTTCCTTATAAAGCTTAGCCTGCTTCTCATCATTGATAAGAATCATGATGATGTCAGCTCTCTTAGCAGCCTCTGCAGCAGTAAATACTTCAAATCCCTGCTCCTCAGCTCTCTTCCATGACTTAGAACCCTCATAAAGTCCGATAATAACATGACAACCTGAATCCTTAAGATTTAATGCATGTGCATGTCCCTGGCTACCATAACCGATAATAGCGATTGTCTTACCGTCAAGTAATGATAAATTACAATCTGACTGATAATAGATCTTAGCTTCTGCCATTTTAAACTACCTCCATATAAATGTGTTATATATTGTAAAAGTTCTCCGGATACACCAAAGAATTATTACATCTTATTCAAATCTGCACTTCCTCTTGCGAGACCTGTAATTCCTGTTCTTGCAATCTCCGTAATGTTGAAATCTTCCAGAAGTTCCACAAACGCATTCATCTTACTTAAACTTCCTGTAAGTGCAATTATCATGGACTCCTTAGATACATCTACAATATTAGCTCTGAATATATCTGCAATAGAAGATACCTGCTGTCTCTTCTCTGGTCCACATTCAACTTTAATCATAACAAGTTCTCTGCATACTGATTCATGTGCAGGTAGCTCCACAATTTCCTTAACATCTATAAGCTTATTAAGCTGTTTCTCAATCTGTTCAAGTACATCATCTTCACCTGTTACAGTTATTGTCATACGTGACAATTCAGGATTGAGAGTTTCACCAACCGTAAGGCTGTCTATATTATATCCTCTACGGCTGAACATTCCAGCGACACGGCTAAGTACACCAGATGAATTACCCACGAGAATAGAAAAAACTGCTCGTCTCATAACCTAATCTCCTAAATTCTGATATTAAAATGCATAAAAATGCATTTATTGTCAATTATTATAACACAGAACATCAATCTGTCAATTGCCCACTTACAGCATTTACTACACCAAGAACCACCATTCTCAGCATGATAACATCTGTATCACTCCACTTTCTTCTGTTAATGCCAAATATATCGAATTCCACCATATATTCTTTACCATCAGCACCATCAGCCTTCATCTGAAGAAGCGAGCATATATTGTTGTCTCTGAGTTTTCTAAAAACTTCCGGGAATTCTATAGTAAGTGACGCTATATTATTCACCATGTTAACGCCATATTCATCAAAATGATTCAAAAATTTATCATCATTAACATATGCTGCCTCAATGACATTATTCTTATAATGACCTGTACTGTATATGCATTCCATATCATTACCACAGAAAATACTTATTCCATGAATATTAAGCTTATCTGTAAGCTCTGAAAGTACTTCCTTTACTGTCATCTTTCCAAGTGATACTTTCATTACAATATTGGTTGCAAGCTCATACTTAGCCATAGGCTTCATAAAGCCGCTTCCAAATGCAATGTCGTGTTTCATGTCAGTCAGAATATCTCCATGCTTATTATAATCATATATAATATATCTGTCCTTGCCTTTTTCCTTGGCTATATAAAGAGCTGCATCAGCTATCTTAAACAATGTCTCAAAATCACTGCCATCCTTGCCAAACTGTGCGATACCAATTGATGTTGAGAACATATACTCTGGCTGCTTCTGGGCAAGCGATACCTTAAGTCCCTTTCTCATAGCCTTAAGCATAATGCGAAGTTCTTCAACTGTAACATCTTTTATAAGTACTATAAATTCATCTCCGCCTATGCGTCCAACTATTCCACGTCCGCCAACTGATAATTTTAATGAATCTGCAAATGCTTTAATAACCTCATCACCAAAATAATGTCCATAACTGTCATTAACACTCTTGAAGTTATCAATATCAAGAATCATCAGGAACATCTGGCGGTTTCTGTCTGAAACCGCTGTTTTATTGATATCATCAGTTATCATATCTGTTACAGTCTTCTTGTTATATATGCCTGTCGCTAAATCAAGTTTTGCCTCATCTACTCCGACATACTCCTGAACAGTTCTGGTTCTTCTATCTGGTTCAGATATTACGCCTACTGTAATTCTGTTTTCTCCATCAGCCAGAAGTGACTGTCCTCTGAAGACAAGATTGTCAACTCTTTCTCCTTTAGACATAACAGATGACGACAGCTTAACAATAAAGTTATTCATTCCGCTTGCAATTGCTGTACATAATGCTTCAAACTGAACAACATCATCACCTGTTACAAAGCCCTTAGTGGTACATGCTTCTTTCCATTCATTAAGACTGGTTCTCTCAAATATCTCAGATTTATTATTACGATAACAATATATTGTAATCATTCCAGAAACAGGATCATATTCAAATATCTTCTCATCAATAGTATTGATTATTGCCCTGTATTTTCTTACACGGTGATAATACATGTCAAAATCATTCGAAATAACAATTATATCCTGTGCCACAAGCTCAACCATACGGTCTGTACCAACTTCATATATGCGCTTCTTTACAAGAAGCATCCATCTATATGAACCATTCTTAATAAGACATCGCACTATACAATATCTGACAGACATATCCGAATTAATAAACTGCTCAAAACTCATGACATCATCCGGATGCACCAGTCCGTTAAATGCAGAAAGCATAGTCTCGCCCATGAGATTGTAAAATCTTTCGTCACCTATTTTAACAACATATCTGTTATCAAGTGTAAATTCCACTTCATTAGGCATATTGCCTTGATATGAAGTATCCAATTCGTATCTTCGCATAAAAAGACACCCCCATTCTAAGGAGCAGGACCATTATTCTCTAAGCATGTTGTTCCTGACTGGTTTTCTCAACCTTAACTTTAAGTATCATTCTTCCTCGTACATCAAGAGTCCTGAATATATAACCTTTGTATTCCACCTCAAAGTTCTCCCCGTCATCAGGTATCTTTCCAAGCTTATAAATCATAAAGCCGCTCAAAGTGTCAATATCTTCGCATTCAAACTCTATTCCTAACTTGGCTTCTACATCCTCAAGATCTGCCTGACCTTCTATTATATATGAACCGTCTGCGTCGGTTACAATCTGTTCTTCTTCTTCATCATATTCGTCAAGGATATTACCTACGATTTCTTCAAGTATATCCTCCATAGTGACAATTCCTGCTGTCTGTCCATATTCATCAACAACAATAGCCATATGAATCTTTTCTGACTGCATCTGTCTGAATAACGGACTTATATTTCTTGTTTCAGGTATACAGTATGGCTTAAAAAGCATTGTATCTTCTACATCTTTAAGCTTCCTTCCCTGATTATCTTTATCAACATATATCTTAAGAAGATCGCGGATATGTAAAATACCTGTAATATTATCAATGTCTCCATTATAAACAGGATATCTTGAATAATTTTCTTCCATTACCCTGTCAAATGCTTCTCTTACAGTGATATCATCATCAAGTGCCACGATATTGTTTCTGTGCGTCATTACATCAGATGCCTGTTTCTCGCCGAATTCAAAGATATTACCTATCATCTCTGCTTCATTTTCTTCAAGAACACCCTGTTCATGGCTCTCATTAACCATATCCATTATCTCTTCTGTTACATCTTCATCTCGTTTTCCCCTGCCAAATAACTTAAGCAGAGATGAAAACCTCTTTTCTTTCCCATCCGCGGGATGGCCGTCATTCATAGTTTTCCTCCATATTTATAAGTCGTTCTTTAATAAATAATTATCATTTCAATAATAACACATTATTGTGCTTATAGTCAATTCATCTCAAGACTTACAGATAATGCTTTATTGACCTGACCTATAATATCATTGTCAAGATGACACACCTTATCCTTAAGTCTTCTTTTATCTATAGTTCTAAGCTGTTCCAATAATATAACAGAATCTTTAACCATGTCATAACGTGCAGAATCAAGTTCAACATGCGTTGGCAGCTTGCTCTTATGCATCTGGCTTGTTATCGCTGCACATATAACTGTCGGGCTATGTTTATTACCTGTATCATTCTGAATTATAAGTACTGGTCTTATTCCTCCCTGTTCTGAACCTACAACTGGTCTTAGATCTGCATAAAAAATATCTCCTCTTTTTATTACCACAACTGTCACACTCCTAAAGCTATATTTAATCCCCTTGGCTTTAGTATTGCCCGCTTTTAAGTGTGTATTCAGTTATCTTTTATCTTTTCAGGACATATGCAATTGCTTCTGATATATCTGCTGCCGTCATTCCGGCCCTGCCTTTGCCTGCTGCCGCATAATCTCCCGCTTTGCCATGAACATATACTGACAGACATGCTGCTTCAAATGCATCTAACCCCATAGCTGTCATTCCTGCAATAAGTCCCGTAAGCACATCTCCGCAGCCACCTGTGGACATTCCATCATTTCCAGTACAGTTAATATATACTTTCTGTCCGTCAGTAACTACTGTTCTTGCATCCTTTAATATGCATATACATGAATGTTGTATTGCATATTCTTTAGCAGACTCGATCATATGCTCTTTAATATCAGCAACTGTCTTTCCTGTAAGCCTTGACATTTCCATAATATGGGGCGTGATTATAATCTTCCCTTCACTGCTGCCTTTATAATCAATATGTTCAGCAGCAATAATATTAAGTGCATCTGCATCAAGTATTCTTACTTTATCTTCTCTTTCAAGAACACATCTGGTAAGTTCTGCTGCTACCCCGTTCATAGATAATCCCGGACCCACAGCTATACTTTTTGCCCATTCAAAATCTGCTTTAAGTTCTGCTGCCAGCGGCATATTATCAAGATATGTTGATATCAGACATTCTGGCATTCTGCACAGCAGTGCTGTCTTATTAACCTCATGTGTAAGTACTTTAACAAGTCCTGTTCCACTTCTGTATGCGGCTGATGCACTAAGAATTGCAGCTCCTCCCATATTCTTAGAGCCTGCTATAATAAGTGTCCTGCCATATGTTCCTTTATTAGAATCGGGTTTTCTTACAAGAAGTCTGCCTGCATCTTTATCGTCATATGTAAAAATACTGCCGAAACCTTCGACTTTACTATGTAAAATATCATCTGTTACAAAGCCTGCATTAATGACTTCTACACTACCACTGTATGAAGCTCCCGGGTAAAACATGATACCTGTCTTATTATATCCAAATGTAACTGTATAATCAGCACGTACTGCCACACCCTGAATCTGACCATTATCAGCGCTTATTCCAGATGCTATATCGACTGCAACCACTTTGGATGTACCTTTATCTCTGGCATTATTAACAGCCTGTATTATCTGTGCATATCTTCCTTCAATCTTTCTTGAAAGACCTATTCCAAATATTGCGTCTACAATATAATCATATTCACCAAAATCAGTATTGCTATCATATTCATCACAATGTATTCCAAGTTTTTCAGCTATACTTTTCTGTAATCTGTATTCATCTGTCCCTGCAGATGTTCCTGCAAGCACAATATCTGCGTATATTCCATTCTCATTAAGCTGTCTTGAGACAGCAATTCCATCTGCGCCATTATTACCACTGCCACAGACACAGACAACTTTAATGCTGCTTTCTTGTCTTGTATTCTCAGCAATAATCTTTCTTAAAAACGCTGAAACCCCCAGTGCTGCTCTTTCCATGAGCACCACTGAGGGAATTCCGAACTCCTGTATTGAACAGGCATCAACTGATTTCATTGTATGTGAGTCTGTTAAATATCTCATATCTTTACTTCCTGTTAGCAATAGTATATGAAAGTCTCATAAGGCTTTCTGACAAATGTACATTCTCAACAATAACATCATCCGGAAGATTAAGGTCGGTATGGGCAAAATTCCATATTGCCTTAACTCCGGCATCAACAACAACTTTAGCAATCTGTCTAGCAGCTTCCTTAGGTATTGTAAGTGCTACTATCTCAATATCATTATTCTTAATGAAATCTGTAAGTTCATTCATCATCCTTACTTCAATTCCACGAATCTTAGTTCCTTTAATCTTAGGATTATTATCAAATATTCCCTTAATAACGAAACCTCTCTTCTCGAAATCACTATAGTTAACAATAGCCTTTCCTAAATTACCGGCTCCGATAATAACCATATTGTGATTACGGTCTATGCCAAGAATCTTTCCAATCTCTTCATACAGATACTGAACATTATAGCCATATCCCTGCTGTCCAAATCCTCCAAAGTTATTAAGATCCTGTCTTATCTGTGAGGCTGTTACCTTCATTCTGGCACTCAGCTCTTTAGATGATATTCTCTGTACACCAGACTCTATCAGCTCTCCCAGATATCTGTAATATCTTGGCAGTCTTCTTATTACCGCCGACGAAATCTTTTTCTCTTCCATTACACCAAACCTCCAGACCACGATTGCTCATTTTACCAAGATATAAACGAGTATATAAATAAACTATAACAAGCTATACATAGTATAACCATTTTTCTTTAATATGTCAAAATTTTAACCAAGAACTCTTTTAGCAATATCAACAGATTCTTTTGCATCTTTTGCATAGAAATCTGCATCTATCTCTTTAGCGTATTCCGGAGTAAGTACTGCTCCTCCAACCATAACCTTACAATCAAGATTATTTTCTCTTATAAGTGCAATTGTTTCTTTCATAGATACAAGTGTTGTTGTCATAAGTGCAGAAAGTCCACACAGTTTAACATCATTATCTCTTATTGCATCAACAACTGCCTGGTACTCAACATCCTTTCCAAGATCAATAACATCATATCCATAATTCTCAAGAAGAACTTTGACAATATTCTTTCCTATATCATGAACATCACCCTTGACTGTAGCTATAACAATCTTTCCTTTGCTTACAGGGGCATTATCAGACATAACCATATGCTTTCTTATGACTTCAAATGCTGCCTGTGCAACACCTGCTGACATAATAAGCTGTGGAAGAAACAATGTACCCTTCTCAAATTCAGCTCCAATCTTATCAAGTGCCGGAATAAGTACCTGATTAACAATCTCCATTGAATCCATAGTCTTAAGAAGTGCCTCTGTTATCTCAGCACCTTCGTTCTTAAGCCCCTTCTCAACAGCATAAAAAAGATCGTTTCCTGTGTAATTTCCATCTTTCTTTTCCTTCTTGACAGGATCAATCTTAGAAACATTTGGCATAGCACCATAGTTCTTTATGTAATCAACTGAATTCTTATCAATATTAGCAAGAAGCTTATATGCTCTTACTGCACCTGTCATCTCAGGAATATTAGGATTGATAATTGCAAGGTCAAGTCCGTTAGTAAGTGCCATTGTAAGGAAAATGTGGTTTACAAGTACTCTGTTTGGAAGTCCGAATGAGATATTAGAAACACCAAGCACTGTCTTTAAGCCAAGTTCATGCTTAACTGTATGAAGTGCATTAAGAGTTTCCATTACGCCCTCCTGCTCAGCAGAAGCTGTGAGTGTAAGGCAGTCAATATAAATGTCTTCTTTAGGGATTCCCATTGCAACAGCCCTGTCCATAATCTTCTTTGCTATTGCAACTCTGTCCTCTGCCTTCTTAGGAATGCCATCTTTATCAAGTGCAAGTCCGATAACTCCTGCACCATATTTCTTAACAAGAGGAAGAACATTGTTAAGAGACTCCTCCTCACCATTAACTGAGTTAACAAGCGGCTTACCATTGTATACACGGAGTGCTGCCTCAAGTACTTCAGGTATTGTAGAATCAATCTGAAGTGGGACATCTACAACTGCCTGTAATGACTTTATTGTATCAATCATCATTTCACGCTCATCAATCCCTGGAAGGCCTACATTGACATCAAGAATATCTGCGCCACCTGATATCTGCTCTAAAGCCTGTCCAAGAATATAATCCATATCGTGTCTTAACAAAGCTTCCTTAAAAAGCTTCTTACCTGTAGGATTGATTCTTTCACCGATAATTCTTGGTTCATCAACAACAACAGTGCTTGTAGCTGAACACACTGCACCTGGAATATATTTGTGTAGTGCTGCCGGATTGCCTTCTCTTTTTAACATCTCTGATAATTCTTTAATGAACTCAGGATTAGTTCCACAGCAGCCGCCGAATATCTTAATGCCATATTTTCTTAAATCCTTCATGAAATCTGCAAACTGGGCTGCAGTAACATTGTAAAGGTTAGTTTCAGGGTCAGGAAGTCCTGCATTAGGCTTTACTACTATTGGAAGATTAGTCCATTTTACAAGTTCTTCAATAACCGGTTCTAATTCCTTAGGTCCTAAAGAACAGTTTACACCGAGTGCATCAACGCCAAGTCCTGTAAGTGTAAGAGCCATTGCCGATATAGAGCAGCCTGTGAAGGTTCTCATATTCTGTTCAAATGTCATCGTGGCAACAATAGGAAGGTCGCTGTTTTCCTTAGCTGCAAGTACAGCAGCCTTAACATCTAAAAGGTCAGTCATTGTCTCAAATACAACAAGGTCTGCTCCCGCAGCCGCTCCTGCCTTTACTATCTCGGCATACATATCATATGCTTCTTCAAAGCTTAATACACCTGTTGGCTCGAGAAGCTGTCCGATTGGTCCTACATCAAGTGCAACAAGTCCGTCAGGCTTTACTGCATCTCTTGCCTTCTTTGCATTGACAATTCCGGCAGTTACAAGCTCCTCAACACTTTTTCCGCATTCTTCAAGCTTATATCTGTTTGCGCCAAATGTATTGGCATATACCACATCTGAACCTGCATTGTAATACTGCTCTGCAATTGATACAAGAAGATCCGGTCTTGTAATATTAAGTACTTCCGGCGTCTCTCCCATCTTCATTCCAGCTGCCTGAAGCATTGTACCCATAGCACCATCAAATATTATATAATCTCTTGTCTTTAAGAGTTCTCTGAATCTGTCATCCACTGCAATGTCCTCCCATTCCTCTGTATGCGCAGGTTTTATTAAGATTGCAGGTTGCGCAACCTCTGTTACCGGTACTTACCTGTTCCTTAGTAAGTCCGATAACCGCAGTTACCGACTTTACTGGAGCAAGCATATATGATTTGTTGAGATTAAGTCCAATCTTTTTACTGGCGTCTAACACCTTTAAGAAAGGCTCCTGCATGCTTATTGGCAGGTCGCCATAACCAATCCCAAACCTGAATGTCTGGTAATAATCAGGGTATTCTTCTCTTAAAAGTTCTTCCACCTTATCGCATACCTGTTCAACAGCTACACTTGCAAGACTGTCAAACACCAGTGCCTTTGCCATATCTGTAAGCTGCAACACTCTTAATTGTCTGTCAATACCTTCCGATATCGTTACAGCCATACATATTGCACTGTCACATTTATACAGATGCTTCTTAATGGACTCGCCCGGAAGCACCATGCTTGTATTCTTAAATGCCACACCGTCATCACCAACCGTAAAGTCGAACTTCTTATAAATATATCTTGGAACTGCGGTCTTTAATACAAGCTCCTCACATTCATCCATAAGCTCTTCCACCCGCTCATCAGGTGCATTTTTCTTATATCCCAGATATCTTAACGCTTCTTTTCTGTTAAGACTTGTAAGTTTAATACTTTTCTCCATTTCTTCTTACCTTGCCGCTTTTACTTCTGCGTTCCTTAAGTTTGTCATGTTTTCCATGTGACTCATCTTTTCTTCTTCTGGTATCTGGTTTTGACTTGGATTTTCTTGCAGGCTTGGCAGATACATTTGCTTTCTCAACATTAACCTTTCTGCCCTTGATAAGTACATTGTCATTCATTGCTGCAAGTACTGCTTCCGCATGCTTTGCAGGTACATCAACAAATGTATAATTATCCATCATATCAATTGCACCGACAAGTCTTCCCGGCATTCCTGATTCTCCTGCAATAGCACCAAGAATATTGGCTGGTGTAATCTTGTCCTTCTTACCAACATTAATAAAGAGTCTTACCATTCTTGATGTATCAGCATTTTCATCAAAATGGAAATTCTCAACCTCATCAACTCTGTCTAATGTATCTCCGACTATCATCTTAAGCAGTGCTGCTGCCATATCCATTAATGTGTAATCTTCCTGGTTAACATGCTCCTCAACCATATCAAGCATAGTTCTGTGCTCATCAGCCTCAATCATCTCTTTAATTTTGTCAAATATACCGTCCATCTTAGTATTCTTGACATCATCAAGTGATGGGATTGGCTTTGCAAGAATCTTAGTCTTACAATATCTCTCGATATCCTTTAACTTGTATACCTCTCTTCCTGAGATAAATGAAAGTGCAAGTCCTGACTTTCCAGCTCTTCCTGTTCTTCCAATTCTGTGTACATAATACTCTTCATCCTGTGGAAGGTCATAGTTAAATACAATATCAACTCCGTCAACATCAATTCCTCTTGCCGCAACATCAGTTGCAATAAGAATTTCTGTCTTTCCACTTCTGAAATCATCCATTACACGGTCTCTCTGCTGTTGCTTCATATCTCCGTGTATACCGTCAGCAAAATATCCTCTGCCCTTAAGCTCTGATATAAGCTCGTCCACCTGTCTCTTAGTGTTACAGAACACAACTGACAGCTTAGGATTGTATATATCAATAAGACGGCTTAAGATTTCTGTTTTATTCTTAGGCCTTACTTCATAATAGAACTGATCAATATTAGAAACTGTAAGTTCTTTTCTTACAACCTTGATAATCTTGGCGTCTTTCTGGAATTTTCTTGCAATCTCCATAATAGGCTTAGGCATTGTAGCTGAGAAAAGAACTGTCTGTCTTTCCTCTGGTGTCTCTGTAAGAATTGTTTCCATATCATCACGGAATCCCATATCAAGCATCTCATCAGCTTCATCTAATATAACCATAGATACCGAATCAAACTTAACAGTCTTTCTTCTCATATGGTCCATAACTCGTCCCGGAGTTCCAACAATAATCTGTACGCCGGATTTTAAAGACTTAATCTGTCTTACAATCTCCTGTCCGCCATACACCGGTAACACCTTAATGTCACTCATGTACTTGGCAAGCTTTCTTATCTCTTCTGCAACCTGTACTGCAAGCTCTCTTGTAGGGCAGAGTACAATTGCCTGTGGTTTCTTAACATCTGGATTAATCTTCTGTAACATAGGGATAGAGTACGCAGCAGTCTTACCTGTTCCGGTCTGTGCCTGTCCGATAACATCAATTCCTTCCAATACTGCAGGAATGGCCTGTGTCTGTATAGGAGATGTCTCCTCAAAGCCCATATCCTCTACCGCTCTTAAAATTCTTTCATCAATATTTAATTCATCAAATTTCATTCTTTAATCTCCATTTCTATAACTTGTTAATTTTACATTACAGAAGTCTATAAGTCAAAGTAATAATTGCATTTTATTTCTTGTACATATATAATCGATGTGAATATCTATTCAGGCTTTGCCAATTTTGCTATATACTTATATATCTGCTCATGTGGCTGTGGGTGTTTGCTGCTGTAGCTGTAGGTGTCATATGACCGATATATTGCGAACTGTGTGGGAGTTAATGCCGCTAGATACATAAGGGCGGTGTGCTAAAGCACGTTCAAGCGAAGCGCGTTTGATTTAGCACGCCGTAATAAGCTTTGTAGATAGCGGCATTTACTCCCACTAAGTGCAGCAATCCCTGAGGGCATGTGGCACCTACAGACACAGCAGTGAATGCACTCAGCCTCATGAGCGGCTGAATATATGACATAGCAAAATTGGCAAAGTCTGAATTTCAAAAGGAGTTTTTATGATTTTATCTTGCAATAATATTAGTAAATCTTTTGGAACGGACATTATTATTAAGTCCTGTTCTTTTAATATAGAAGATCATGAGAAGGCTGCCATTGTTGGAATCAATGGTGCCGGTAAATCTACTCTGTTAAAGATTATTACCGGTGAAGAGCCTGCTGATACAGGCATTGTCACTCTTGCTAAGGATAAGACTCTTGGTTATCTTGCTCAGCAGCAGGACCTTCAGTCTGACAGAAGCATTTATGATGAACTTCTTTCTGTAAAGCAGTATATCCTTGATATGGAGAGTGAATTAAGAAGAATTGAGGCTGCCATGAACAGTGCTTCAGGTGATGAGCTTGAGGCTCTTATGAACAGATACACTAATCTTAATCATGAATTTGAAATGAATAATGGTTACGCATATAAAAGCGAGATTACAGGCGTACTTAAAGGTCTTGGTTTTACTGAAGAGGATTTCTCTTTACATGTAAATACCTTATCCGGTGGCCAGAAAACCCGTGTATCTCTAGGTAAGCTATTACTTTCCAAGCCTGATATTATTATGCTTGATGAGCCTACCAACCACCTTGATATGGAATCTATAAGCTGGTTAGAGAATTACCTTCTTAATTACAATGGTGCGGTTCTTATCGTTGCGCACGACAGATATTTCCTTGATAAGATTGTAAGCAAGGTTATCGAGATTGATAACGGTGACTGTACCGTATTTTCCGGAAATTACACAGACTATGCTTCCAAGAAAGCAATTCTTCGTAATATGAAGTTAAAGGAATACTTAAATCAGCAACGTGATATTAAGCATCAGGAAGAGGTTATTGCCAAGTTAAAGCAGTTTAACCGTGAAAAATCTATCAAACGTGCAGAAAGCCGTGAAAAAATGCTTGATAAGATGGAGGTTGTTGACAAACCTGTTGAACTTAATGCCAAGATGAACATTCAGCTTGAACCATCTGTTGTAAGTGGTAATGATGTTCTTACTGTTACTGACCTTACCAAATCATTTGACGGCAATACTCTTTTTAATAATATTAATTTCGATATTAAGCGTGGTGAGCGTGTCGCTTTAATAGGTAACAACGGAACCGGTAAGACAACTATATTAAAGCTTATTAACGGCATTATCCAGCCGGACAGTGGAAGCATTTATCTTGGTGCTAAGGTTGCTATTGGTTATTATGATCAGGAACATCATGTGCTTGATCCTGACAAGACTCTTTTTCAGGAGATTCAGGATGCATATCCTGACCTTAACAATACACAGATAAGAAATACTCTCGCAGCATTTCTTTTTACTGATGATGATGTATTCAAATACATCCGCGACTTAAGTGGTGGTGAACGTGGACGAGTTTCTCTGGCAAAGCTTATGCTTTCTAATGCCAACCTGCTTATTCTCGATGAGCCTACTAACCACCTTGATATTGTATCCAAGGAAATTCTTGAGAACGCCCTTAACAGCTACACAGGCACTGTTCTTTATGTCTCCCACGACAGATACTTTATCAACGCTACTGCAACCAGAATTATTGAGCTCACTAACCAGAATATTGTTAATTATATTGGTAATTATGATTATTATCTTGAAAAAAGGGATATACTGACAACAAAGACTTTCCCTGCTACAACAGGCAGTTCTTCCGCTGATACTGCAGTCAAAGACTCTAAAATTTCATGGCAGCAGTCACGAGAAGAACAGAACAGACTTAAGAAAAGAAAGAATGAAATCAAACGCACCGAAGAAAGAATATCCGTGGTTGAAGAAAGGCTTTCCGCTATTGATGCTGAATATTCTGACCCTTCAATAGGAAGCAATACCGCCCGTTTAATGGAACTGCATAATGAGTCTGCCGGACTGCAGAAAGAATTAGATGAGTTGTATGAACACTGGGATTCTCTCATGGAAGAAGAATAATACCATGATTCGTCAAAAAGTGCTAAAAACCCCCATTTTAAGCCACTTTTTATTGACAAATTGCTTGGTATGGAGTATAAATATTTTAGACTTTTATTACTTAATTTTTTAAGGAGGACAATTAAATCATGAATAAGACAGAATTAGTTGCTGCTATCGCAGAAAAGACTGGACTTACTAAGAAAGACGCTGAAGGTGCTGTTAAGGCTTTCACAGATACTGTTGCTGAACAGTTAAAGGCTGGTGACAAGATTCAGTTAGTTGGTTTCGGTACATTTGAAGTTGCTGAAAGAGCTGCTAGAACAGGAAAGAATCCTCAGACAGGTGAAGCTATTAATATTCCTGCTTCTAAGGCGCCTAAGTTCAAGGCTGGTAAGGCTTTAAAGGATGTTGTTAACACACCTGTAGCGCCAGCTAAGAAGTCTAAGAAGAAGTAATTAATTATGACTTTTAAAGGCTGCCACTTATGTGGCAGCCTTTTTTCTCTATATTTAATTAAGTTCACGGAATTGAGGTTTATTAATTATGGAAATCGAACGCAAATATCTGGTATCAGGCATCCCTGACAATATAGATTCTTATCCTTGCCGCTTTATTGAACAGGGGTATCTTAACACTGCTCCTGTTGTCCGTGTAAGACGCGACAATGATAATTACTATCTCACTTATAAGGGTGGCGGAATGATGGCCAGGGAAGAATACAATCTTCCGCTTAACAAGGAAGCCTATGAACATCTGATTAAGAAAGCTGATGGCAATATTATTACCAAGAAGCGTTATGAAATTCCTGATGGCAATGGCTATACTATTGAGCTTGACATATTTGAGGGACTCTTTACTGGCACTATCCTTGCAGAAGTTGAATTTCCAACTATCGAAGCTGCCAATTCATACATTGCCCCTTCATGGTTTATTAAAGATGTTACTAATGATCCTGCTTATCATAACAGTAATATGAGCAGAAAAGTTTTCTAATATATGAGGTCTGGGATATGGATAAAGAAACTTTGTTTGAATACATTCAACGGCTTAAGCTGGCAGTAATAACTCTTTTCAAATGGTTGTTCTGCTCGGTTGTGTGTGGCTGTTTTATCGGTTCTGTCGGTGCTGTATTTCACCTGATGCTTGGATATGTGGGCAACCTGAGGGTTGAATACCCATTTTTACTATTCGGACTGCCTGTTGCCGGTATCATCATTGTATTCATGTACAATATAGTACATGAAGCGGGAAACCGCGGAACTAACCTTGTAATAACTGCGATACAGTCTAATGATGAAGTACCAGGAAGAGTTGCTCCTCTTATAATTGTATCAACTCTTCTTACCCATCTTTGTGGTGGTTCTGCCGGACGAGAAGGTGCTGCGCTTCAGGTAGGAGGTGCATTAGGTAACACATTTGCAAAACTGTTTAAGTTCGACGAGAAGGATACTCGAATTATGATTATGTGCGGCATGAGTGCCTGTTTCTCGGCACTTTTCGGCACACCTATTGCAGCTGCAGTATTCTCCATGGAAGTAATCAGCGTCGGTGTTATGTATTATGCCGCTTTAGTTCCATGCGTTCTCGCTGCATTTATAGCACAGGGAATATCCTCTGCGCTGGGACTTGAATCTACACATTTTGTAGTTGATGAAATTGCTTCTTTCTCTTTGGTTAATGGCAGTAAATTCATCATCATGTCCGTGCTTTTTGCTCTTGCAAGCATTCTGCTGTGTGTTGTTTTACACGGTACTTCAAAGCTCTACACTGATTACATAAACAACCCATACATAAGAATAATTATTGCCGGTGCTCTTGTTATTGCCATGCGTTACATATTTGGCACAACTGATTATCTCGGTGCAGGCTCAGATATTATTGCAAGAAGCTTTGTAACAAGTTGTGCATGGTATGTATTCCTTTTAAAAATGCTGTTTACAGCCGTAACTTTGGGCGGTGGATTCAAAGGTGGCGAAATTGTTCCTACTCTTTTCGTGGGTGCAACGCTTGGAAGCTTCTTAGCACCTATATTCGGACTCCCTGTTGGATTATGTGCAGCATGTGGTATGGTAAGTGTGTTCTGCGGAGTAACTAACTGCCCCCTCACATCATTTATTCTATCTATCGAAATGTTTGGTGCATCAACTATGAAATTCACGCTTCTGTGTATTGCATTAAGTTATCTGTTATCCGGATATTACAGCCTGTATAACAGCCAGAAAATCGTCTATTCTAAGTATAAGACAGAATATATAAACCGCCGGTCCCATTGACCTGTACAGGTCAAAGAACCGACGGTTCTTTTATTGGAGGGCTGCTACTTACACATATCTCCAGTCTTCTATTCGAAACTGTATTGAAACAATCCCATTATATTCATTAATATCAGGGTAATACACCATAGATATCTTCTTTCCAACCTCTGGTATCTCCTGTCCGTCTAATTTGAACCTGATTGCTGTAACCAGCTTGCCATGCTCACTTTCTAACTGACATTTTAATACATTTTTATTTTTTCCAATCACAGCTGACTGTCTGACAGTAAGATTTCTGTCTGCAAACACTGGTTTTTCATTACCTTTTCCGAAAGGCTGCAGCTTCTCAAACTGTTTTATAAGTTTTATATCAACATAATCAACCGGCATAGGCACATCAATCCACACTGTAGGCGTTAATACATTTTCTGTCATTGTCTGATTCTCATTCAGTGCTTTCCTGAATTCATCAATTTTATCAATATCAAGCGATATTCCGGCAGCCATTGGATGTCCACCATATTTGTTAAGGAGCTTACCACATTTGCTTATCTCCTCAAACATGTTATAGCCTTCTATTGAACGCCCTGAGCCCTTTGCACCATCTTCTGCTTTAGTGATTACTATTGAAGGCCTGTAGAATTTTTCTCTTACTCTTCCGGCAATTATTCCCGCAACACTTTCATGGCAGTCAGGAAGATACACAACTAACACCTTGTCGTCTTTTAGTTCAGTGTTCTCAACCTGTTCAATTGCAATAGCGGCATATTCTTCTGTTATATCTTTTCTTTCAACATTAAGTGTGCGAAGCTCTAAAGCCTTCTTTCTCGCATCTTCCATATCTGTAGTGAGAAGCAGTTCAATGGCTCTTCTTGCTGAATCAAGTCTTCCCGTTGCATTAAGACATGGACCTATAACAAATCCTATGTGATATGAGCTTATCTTGTCTATTTCAAGTTCACACGCTTCTACAAGTGCTCTTATACCAATATTAGTAGTTACTGCCAGATGCTTTAAACCATATTTAACAATTACCCTGTTCTCATCTGATAAATCAACTACATCCCCTATCGTTGCAATTGCCATAAGCTCTGCATATTCCTCAAGCCCTGCAGGATTAAGCCCGCATTTTTCATAAAGTATCTTAATTACTTTAAATGCAACTCCTGCTCCACACAGCTTATCAAATGGATATAGGCAGTCCTCCTGCTTAGGATTAACGATTGCATCTGCCTGTGGTACTTTATGTATCTTTTCGCCATCAACGAAATCAAACGGAATGTCGTGATGGTCAGTAACAATTACTGTCATACCCTTTTCTTTAGCATATTTAATCTGCTCAATCGCAGCAATCCCATTATCACATGTAATAATCGTATCGGTTCCATTATTATATGCTTCATCTATTAAATGCTCATTAATACCATATCCGTCAATAATTCTGTCTGGTACTGCAAATGTTACATCTGCTCCTGCAGCCTTTAGCCCTTTGTAAAGAATTGTTGTTGAACATATTCCATCTATATCATAATCACCGATAATATGTATTTTCTTTCCAGCTTGTATCTTGTCTGTGAGGATATCAACACATTTGTCTGCATCCTTTAATAAATGTGGTGAATGCATATCATCCACGGTCCCATTAAGATACATATTTATCTGCTCGTCCGTTTCTAACCCTCTGTTACGGATAATTCTCGCCATAACCTGGTCAATGCCAAATCTTTCCCCAATTGCTTTGAAATCAGCTTTCTTAGTGTATACTATCCAGTTGCTTTTCACTCTTTTCTCCCTGTTTCACTATTAAACCAATTATGGCGGGAACTGATATACAATCCCCGCCATGTCATAAACTTATTGTATCTGTTAATTAAACCTGAGAACCGTCTTCAAAAACCTCTTTCTTAGAAGCTGCTTTTTTATTATTCTCTTCTACAACGCCTCTCTTCTTACCACCCATTACATACCACATAGCACTTGTTAAGCATACTGATGAGTAAGCACCAACAACAATACCTACGATAAGTGGAAGTGTGAACTCCTTAACAGAAGTTACACCCATAATGAAAAGAACTATAAGCATTATAAGTGTTGTTATAGATGTATATACTGTTCTTGACATTGTGCTTGTAATTGATGAGTTAACAAGCTCTGTAATGTTAGTCTTCGAATTAGCTGTCTTTAACTGCTCTCTTATTCTATCAAAGATAATAATTGTACCGTTGATAGAGTAACCTACTATTGTAAGCATACATGCAATAAATGTTGTTCCAACTGGAATTCTTGCAAATGCATAGAATGCAATAACAACAAGTACATCATGAAGAAGTGCTAATACAGCAGCTAATGCAAATCTGATATCACGGAATCTTACAAAGATATATATCAGCATACAGATTGTAGCAAGTATAACTGAAAGAATAGCATCTCTCTTAACTGTTGCAGAAACTGATGAGCTGATTGTATCTGTCTCAACGATTGTTCCATCCTTGATTGGGTACTTAGCTGTAACAGCATTTTCAATAGCTTCTCTCTGTTCAAGTGAGAGATCTGATGTCTTGAAGGAAACCTGTGTTGAATCTGCAACCTTCTGCTGCTGAACCTCTGTAATACCTGCAGCATCTCTAATTATAGGAATGATATTATCCTCAATCTCTTCTGCTGTATACTCTTTATCAAATGTAAATGTTGTTGTTGAACCTCCAACAAACTCAAGGCTGAAGTTTAATGCTCTGTTTCCAAGACCAGCCTGAACTGCCATAGTTATGATACCTGCTACAATAACTACTGCTGAGCCAATCGCAGCCCATTTCTTAATGCTAAGAACATTAAGAGTCTTTCTGTATACATTCTTGCCATACCACTTAGCGTCCCTTATACCAAAGTTATATAAGAGCTTCATAATAACCTTAGTAATAACAAGTGATGTAAAGATTGATACGATATTACCAACTGCAAGAGTTGTAGCAAAGCCCTTAACTGGACCTGTACCGAATATGTACAATACTAAAGCAGCGATAAGTGTTGTTACGTTACCATCTACGATAGATGATGTTGCCTTGTTATATCCTGAAAGAATAGCATTCTCTACAGACTTTCCAGCACCAATCTCTTCTCTTATTCTTGTGTAGATAATAACATTACCATCTACCGCCATACCAATACCAAGAATAATACCTGCAATACCCGGAAGTGTAAGAGTAAGATCATATACACTTACAAGGAATAAAACAAGTGATGTATAGATAATCAGTGATAATGTTGCAACAAGTCCAGGAATTCTGAACATAACAATCATGAATAAGCAAAGTAATGCAAGACCTATAGCAGCAGCAATTAAACTTGTCTTGATTGCTGCATGTCCAAGCTGTGCGCCAACAATGTTAGAGCTTACTTCCTCAAGTGTAAGAGGAATTGAACCAACTCTGATATATGTTGCAAGGTTATCTGCCTCATCGAACGATTCCATACCTGTGATAGTTGCTGTACCACCTGATATAGCTGTCTTAACGTTAGGTGCACTTACAACTTCTCCGTCATATACAATATATATTCTGTTACCAATATTAGCTGATGTTGCATCATAGAATTTAGTAGCACCATCATCTGTAAATGTAAGCTGAACACCATAAGGTGTATCATCTGTGCTGTTAGTATCAGTGTAAGCCTGTGCAGCCTTTACATCTGAACCTGTAAGAAGTGGTGTATAATCATTGCCCTGTGAGAATGCTGTATATCCTGTAGAATCAAGAAATTCCAATGAACCTGGTGTACCAAGTTCCTTAAGAATCTCATTAGCATCTGTTACTCCAGGAATCTCAACAGTGATTCTGTTGTCACCTTCCTTATAAACCTGTGACTCTGTACTCTTTCCTTCTACTCGCTTCTGAAGCTTGTAGATAGTATCCTCTACATCCTGTGATGTAAAGTTATCTTCCTTAATCTGGTATGTGATACTTACACCACCGGCAAGATCAAGACCAAGATCTATATCGTAAGTGCTTCCGTATCCCTTTCCATTAAGTCCGAAAAATGCTGTTAATACAAGTCCAACCAGTAAAACAGCAACGATTATTGAATAAATAATCTTCTTAGGTAAACTGTACTTCATGTTAAAAACTCTCCCTTTTACTTATTCTTCCTCAGCCATGGCTGCACGAATCATTATTGCACATTCTATACGCTTTTTCTGAAGTTCACATCCAACATCATACGCATCATTAATGTTACCATGGAAGTTATATGAGTTAGCTGCACAACCACCACTGCAATAGAATTTTGCAAAACAATTCTTACATTTTTCCTTTGAATAGACATTGCTATTCTTAAACATATCTCTGATGTCCGGTCTTACTATTCCATCATCGACATTACCCATAAGGAAATCTTCATTGCCAACAAACTGATGACATGGGTAGAAATCTCCCCAAGGTGTAACTGCAAGATACTCACAGCCTGAACCACATCCTGACAATCTCTTGGCAACACATGGACCACCATTAATATCTATCATAAAGTGGAAGAAATTAAAGCCTTTACCAGCTTTCTTTCGCTTAATGATTTCTTTCGCAAGAATATCATACTGTTCACAAAGGAACGGAATATCCTCTTCTCTTATGGCATAGGAATCTGTTGGCTGCGCAACAACAGGTTCAACAGAAATCTGCTCAAATCCTTCATCAGCAAGATGAAGAACATCTTCTGAAAAATCCAGATTATTATGTGTAAATGTACCTCTTACATAATAATTCATCTGATTTCTGCTCTCTGCCACTTTCTTGAACTTAGGCATTATAATGTCATATGAGCTTCCATGATTGTTTCTTGTAGGACGCATAAGGTCGTTAATCTCCTTACGTCCATCAATACTAAGAACAATATTGCTCATTTCCTTATTGGCGAAATCAAGAATCTCGTCATTAAGAAGAATACCATTAGTCGTAAGTGTAAATCTGAACTTCTTATTATTAGCCTCTTCTATGCTTCTTCCGTATTCAACAAGCTGTTTAACAACTTCAAAATTCATAGTTGGCTCTCCACCAAAGAAATCAACCTCAAGATTCTTTCTTGAACCTGAATTGGCAACAAGGAAATCAAGTGCCTTCTTTCCTACCTCATAGCTCATAAGAGCTCTTCTTCCATGATATTCACCTTCTTCAGCAAAACAATATTTACATGCAAGGTTACAATCATGTGCTATGTGAAGACATAACGCTTTAACAACTGTAGGTCTGTCCTTAAAGTTATCAATATATGGTTCATATATATCTTCTGTAAAGAGCTGGCCTGCTTCCTTAAGTTCGCCAATCTCTTCATATGCCTCTTTAATATCCTGAACAGAATATCTGTCTCTAAGTGCATCTGTAATCTGCTCAAGAGTATTATTCTCATAAAGTCCTATAATATCGTATACCATGTCATCAACAACATGCACAGAACCGCTGTTGACATCTAATACGATGTTATAACCATTATTCTTATACTGATGTATCATTAAAAAGCCTCCAAACCGTAAATGTTCTCTATACATTTACGAAAAATAAGAGAGTGCAGAATAGTTCGACACTCTCTTACTAAAAATACTAGTTATTCTTATTCTCACAGCTCTGGTTACCAACTGTGCAAGATGTCTTACATGCTGACTGGCATGATGTCTGGCACTCGCCACATCCGCCGTGCTTCATTGTATCCTTTAATACGCGGTTGCTGATTGTCTTAATATGTTTCACGACAATACCTCCTTCATATATTCAAATTATATCGTATTATATCATGTACCAGTCTTATTTTCAATCATTTATTCTAAAGATTTGTTCAGATAATTATTCTTCTTTAAAAAGTCTTTTCGCAATTTTTATGTATTTTGCATTAAATACAGCTACTTTTCTTATGTTATTACATAAATTATTGTTTTATATTATTAAGATATGCTATGTATTAATATAGGAGATTATTATGTTTACATCTAAAGATTTAAAGAAGCTTATTATTCCTCTGATATTTGAACAGCTGCTGGCTGTCAGCGTAGGCTTTGTTGATACATTCATGGTATCAATAGCAGGAGAGGCGGCAGTTTCAGGTGTCGCACTTGTTGATAATATAAGCAACCTGCTTATTCAGATATTATCAGCTCTCGCAACCGGAGGTGCTGTTGTATGCAGCCAGTATCTTGGCAGCAGGAATATTAATATGTCCAAGAAATCTGCCGGGCAGCTTATATTTATTATGAGCACATTGTCATCTTTACTGATGGTTATCTCTCTCATAGGCAATCACGGTATCATCAATTTCATATTTGGCAAGATTGAAAAAGATGTATTTGAAAGTGCAAGTATATATTTCTATATAACAGCAATCTCATACCCGTTTCTTGGTGTTTATAATGCAGGTGCTGCACTTTTCAGAAGTATTGGAAACAGTAAGATAAGCATGAACACAAGCCTTATCATGAACATAATCAATATTTGTGGAAATGCTTTATTTATATTTGTATTTGATATGGGTGTTGCCGGTGTAGCCTTAGCCACTCTTATTTCGCGAATCCTATCCGCCATAATTATTATCGGACTTATGTTCAGAGCAGAATCAGCAATAAGAATAAAGACCTGCAAAGATTTTCTTCCATCGCCTTCTATCATTAAGAAGATTCTGTCTATTGGTCTTCCGAGCGGATTGGAAAACGGCATGTTCCAGATAGGTAAGCTTTCTGTTTCAAGCCTTGTTTCAACATTTGGTACTGCTGCCATCGCTGCCAACTCTGTTGCCAACTCTGTTACAATGTTTGCCAATATTCCGGGTAACGCAATTGGCATGGCAATGATTACTGTTATTGGCCAGTGTATAGGTGCAAAGAAACCTGATGAAGCCAAAAGATATGGTAAAAAACTTATGTTTATTGCATATGCAGGTATTCTTGCAACCAACATTGTAATGACAATAGTTGCTGTTCCTGTAGTAGGACTTTTCCATCTGTCACCTGAAGCAACCAAAACCGGTTTAAGCCTTATCCATTGCTTCTCAATTGTAGCAATATTCATATGGCCGCTTAGCTTTACTATGCCTAATGCTCTCCGTGCTGCCGGTGATGCCAAATACACAATGATGGTAAGCATCTTCTCTATGTGGGCATTCCGTGTAGGAAGCAGTTACCTTCTTGGTGGTACATTAGGACTTGGTGTACTAGGTGTATGGTTTGGTATGTTCATCGACTGGGGATTCCGTTCACTTGCATTCCTTATAAGATTCATCCGTGGAAAATGGACGCAGAAGGCGGTCATCTGATAGTTAGGATGTGTATAATGCTCTGACTTGCTTGTTTTGGACTTTTTTGTGGATTTTTCCACTTTAAAGTCCAATCCGGCACGCGTTGACTTCTCTTTTGGACTTTTTCTTGCCTTCCCTGAAGTGGTAATCTAAAAGTAGACACCAACCCAATTATTGTAGACATTATTTATA